>Ga0115002_10000096_pt1 | contig 115111 bp, 104 predicted proteins | sample ArcticOcean_MG_C_8_FD_89576 | JGI IMG/M metagenome (GOLD analysis project Ga0115002, IMG submission 89576) | Marine microbial communities from western Arctic Ocean - ArcticOcean_MG_CB11_86 | ecosystem: Environmental > Aquatic > Marine > Oceanic | place: Arctic Ocean: Canada Basin | collected... | reverse complement strand
TGGTGGTTTCCGGTATTAAGGATCTTTCCGGAGTATCGGTAAGAGAGGGTGAGGGAGTCCGTGCGGTATTCAGTTACACTCCTGAGATCTCCTATCAAAGCCAGATTCAACCGGTGTTTAACCAGAGCTGTGCGTTTGTCACTTGCCATGCGGGTAGTCCCACCTTCTCTCCAGGGGAAGGCCTGAATCTTGATCCTGGCGTATCCCGGAGTAACCTGGTGGGTGTTTCCAGCCGTCAGCGCACGGGTACCCAACTGATCAATCCCGAAATTCCCGACCAGAGTTACCTGCTCCAGAAACTTCAAGGCTCGACCGGCATTCAAGGAGAGCGGATGCCACTTGGAGGACCCTATCTGTCTGCTGCCGAGATCAGGTTGATCAACCTGTGGGTAGAGCAGGGAGCGATAGACAACTGAGGGTTTGGAGCTCTTTTCGAAATTCAAAATGGGATGGAAATGGTCGGGCAAGCAGCGGGCCCGGCCATTCGTTTGAATGGACTTGACCTGCAAGGTGAAATTGTTGTATGATTAGGTCAAGAAAGGACTTATTGAGGTGATCAACCTGCTTGCCGGTGTATTATTGATGTTTCGAATCGCCTGTCATCGATTGGATGTCAGTTGGGAGTTGTGTGCGCGAATGATGCAAAACCGGCCAATTGTTGAGGTGGTTCTCGAGAACCGGACACAGCGAAGGCAACGCTTTATCCAACAGCTGGGTACGGTTTTTCCCTTTTGAGTGCAGGAGAAAGGATTTTGGTAGATTCGTCAGAACCAGCATCAGATTCGGAGGGGATATTCAGCCATGCGTTCTCTCCACGTATCGTTGACATTCATTTCTCTGATGAGAACCAGTCCCAGGGCTACAAATTCGAAGTCCGGATTACGCATTTCCACCTTCTAGGCGCCGGGTTCATGGATTCGGTCCTTGAGGTATGGCTTGAGGGTAGCCTGGTAAAAAAAATCGAACCACCCCTGCTGAGCCCGCGTGAGTTTCAGCAGGCACTGAAACAGTACTATCGAGAGCGTATTGTTCGAAAAAACGAGACCTCCGGTAAGGGTGAGGTTCCCATTGCAATTTTGGAACGCTTCCTGGCCGGCATTCAGGAGCAAATTAGCGAACGTGGTAGTGACCGCGCTTCCCCAGCTCTGATCAGGACAAGCGACCGGCTTCAGGCGCAATTCGAACTTCAAAAACAAGACCGATGGTCGCACAGTCTTGTAATTCTGGGACGATATCACAAACGCAGAAGCGACTTTCTGGGTGGTGACCTGACGGGATTTGGGGATGCCGCATTCGGTTACACTACAGGCAGGGTTGCTGCACCCTTTCTTAAGGAGTTGAGTGAGGACGCTCTGGGAGTTGACCGCGTGGGCGATATGGAGATCTTCGCTGTGGCCGATGGACATCATGGTTCCAGAAGCAGCGAATTGGCAATATGCAAACTGCTTGAGCTTTTCCGCCTGGGATATGGAGAAGGAGATGATGAGCGACCGGAGGAAAGCGTGCCGAGATTTCTAGTGAACGCATTTTTTCGGTGCCACAAAACCATCCGTACGGACTTGAAATCTGAAAGCAGTATGACCAGCCTGGTTGCTGCGGTGCGGAAAGGAAGCAGGCTATGGTGGGCCTCTATAAGCGATTCCTTCATCTTCCGGCAGGATGGCCTTCAGGTAAGCAGAATCAACCGAGACCTGGGATTCGAAGTTGCTGGAAAAAATCTGAGTATCTGGTTGGGCGACAAACAATTTCACCCTCGGTACATCGATTCTGGGTACGAGGATGTTCACGACCGAAGTTTTTTTCTGGCTACGGATGGCATTTTGACACATCCGAAGTATCGTGTGAGAACCCTGGTGAGCCAGCTCAGTTCGGAGGATAATCTGGATTTTTTGTCTAGAAAAATCACTGAGGATTATGCAACAAGCGGAAACGATAACACTTCCTTCATCCTGCTGCGGGGGTCGCAGCAGACGGGCAAACCATAATGTTTGCATTGATATTACTGATCGTGTTGTGCATGTCCGAGCAGGGTATATCGGCAGAAAGCCCCAAGGTCTGGAATGCTGAGGTTAATCGCGTGTTTGAGGAGGCCCAGCGATATCATTTGGGAATCGACCGGCCGGTGAACTTGAAACAAGCACTGGATCTCTATGACCAGGTATTGAAATTGGATCCAAGTCACTCGGACACGTACTATAATCTCGCAGGCATCCGGTTTGCGCAAAATAGATATGACCTTGCCATCAAAAACTATAAGGAAGTGATTAAATTACAGCCCGGCGATGGTCACAGCTACAACAATCTGGGGACAATATATGAACGACAGGGGAAGGATAAACTTGCCAGAAGGTTGTATCTCAAAGCAGTACAGACAGATTCTACCGTAGCGATGGCCTATTACAATCTTGCGCGGCATTATTCGCAGGATGGAGAGTTGGAGAAGGCCAAGTCGCTCATGGTAAAAGCGTTGCAGATAGAGCCCGACAATTCGGTCTTCGTGAAACAGCACGCAAGACTTGAAGGTGAGCTGGGGAAGTTGTCCAATACCACTGTGGGGATTGTTGTTGGTGCGTTCGCCGGCGTTGTGATTCTGTACTCAATTCTGGCCAAAGCCAAAGGGGTGTAGCATGCGGGTTGCTCTGCTGACGGTCTTTCTCATCTGTAATGTGGTAACGGTTTCTGCGCAGACCGATGGCCCGCTTCTGGAAGAGCAGTTGGTTTCTGCCGATTCCATTGAGACAGAATTGTTGCCTCTTGAGCTCCATGCTGCTGTAGAAGCAATGGAAACCGGCGATTACGCAGCTGCTGCGGCAGAACTGCAGACGATCGTAGTTCAAGACTCAACCAATCTTCCAGCACTTAGATTGTTGGCCAGTACGTTCAATCATCTCGATGCCTACGTGCAGGCGGTACAAATTTGCCGAAGGATCGTTGCCCTGGATTCAGCTGATGCGGGCACAATGGCGACACTGGGTTTTCTGCATCAGAAACAGGGCGACCATGATCTTGCGATCATGTATTATCAACAGGCGATTGGCAGGAATCCAAATCTAATCCAGGCTTATCAGGGGCTGGGTTGGATCTATCTCGCGAAGCGTCAGTTGCAGGAGGCCTTTGAAATGGCGGCTCAAACTACGGAACGTGCGCCGGACTACGCACCTAATTATGTCTTGATGGGACGGGTGTTGACGGCTCAGGGCTTCTTTGAGAACGCCAAAAGAGAATACAAAAGGGCGTTCTCTCTGGATCCTGGCCTGCGAGCCAGATATGGGATTCTGGAACAGGAATTATCACTGCGACACCGAATTACCAGGTGAACAGCTGGGATCCTACGAAATCTTCGCTTAGATCTGTAGCTGCTGGCGACGTTTTTATGGAGACAAGATGCTGGGAATGGATCTGGGAGAACTGGGCCTGTCACCTTTGCTTGTGGGGTTGAGGGAAGGTGAAATAGGCGATCTTCTGAACCTGGCAATTTCACAGGAATACGGTTCCGGTGAGATTGTCGTTGAAGAAGGCACACCTGGAGACACGATGTATATGGTGCTATCCGGCTCAGTCTCAGTTCAGAAGTCTGTTGAAGCAGAAGAATCTGTCCACCTGGCAACGTTAGGGAAATTTGGGGATTTCTTCGGCGAGATGGTCTTTGTAGATGTGATGCCGAGATCAGCCACGGTTCGGGCTTGTTCCAAATGCAGGTTGCTGGCCTTTCACCTCGATGGTCTCAAGGCGTTTTTTAATGACCATCACGACGCACATCTCGCAATTGTTTTGAATATTGCGAGGGAACTCTCTAAGCGGCTTAGAGATGCGGACGAGGTCATTGTAGGATTGCGGAGTGGAGAACGCGGAGGGTAGGTGTTCGGGGGGTTACTTAAGTGAAAAGTTAATGGGCATAATCATCCACACCTTTCTGCGCTCACCTTCGTGGCGACCCGGCCTGAAGCGAAATTGGCGAGCGGCCTCAACTGCGGCCTCTCTGAATATCTCAGGACCACTCAGGACTTCAACTTTTTCTACATTGCCCTTCTTGTCCACAAGAACTCTTACCCGAACCTCACCCTCCTGTTTAGATTTGTGCGCAGACCTGGGGTATTCGGGCGCTACAATCCGGATTGGATGAGGTTTGTATTCAATTTCTGAAATATCCAGGGGGTCATCTGAAGGTGGACCCATTGCGATGGGCCCCTGGAGGCGAAGGTCGAGCGGCATGCTATCCAGATCAAGTTCTGTGGTTTCAATCGTTACATCTTCAGGAACATCCTCCCCTTCTACAGCCAAGGGAACACTGGGCCTTGGTGGTGGGGGTGGGCGTTGGGTCTGTGTGGTTTCAGGGATGTGTGATACCTGAATAAACGGCGTAGGCGGGGATCCCATGACTACTGTAGGATGATGTTCGGGGAAGACAAGAAAGAAAAGGAGACATGAACCAAGAGTTGCCGCTGCAGACTGAAACATTCGCTTTGCATAGGATTTCTTCAAATCCATTTCAGGATTTCGTATGCGGGACCGAATTGTGACACGAGTTCGCCTGTCTGCGAGGAGCCGTCTGAATTTTTCCTGACGCTCTCTTGAACTGGCGAGCACGGTAAGCAGGGAGTTGAACCTGATGTGAATAATCTTCATAATTGCGGTCTTGAGTCAACATTTCCTGGGAGCATTATGGGGTTAGCGGCACTCATTGAGTAGACCCCTGATGAACCAAAAAGTTCCGGGCCGATGGCTTTACCAGCCCGGCCCGGCGGTTCGTTCCCAAAACAGATAAATGTAAATAATATCATAGTTTATGTTTGCCCAGATGTTGACCTAATTTAGAACAGTCCGGTTAAAAGTCAAGGATATTTTGGCTGTTGAAACGAGTGTGAAATTGGGCACTTTCAGGGAGGGCCATTTTGAACCAGAGCAAGGATGTTCCTGTTAGAATTGATATCAAAACGGATGCGTCGGAGATGGAGATCGAATGGGGCAACGGGGACATCCACCAACTGTCGCTGGAAGGGGTTAGATCCTTTTGCCCGTGCGCATTATGCGTGGCGAACCGTGACAGCCAGGGCCAAAAATCCGAGCTTCATGTTCTAAGCTCGAACGAAGAGGCCGTTACAGCCAAAGTAGAGGGCGTTACATCCGTGGGCCGGTACGCTATACAAATTAAATGGGCGGACGGTCACGATACGGGCATCTACACATTTGACTACTTGAAAAGCCTGTGGGAGCAGGATTCGAATTGAACCAATATTGCGACTTTTTCGGACCATCGGTATGGTCCAGGCTGCCGGGCCAGGAGGATTCACTGAATGCGTAGAAAAATGCTTGTATTGGTTATTATCCCGATTCTCGGACTGTTCTGGTCGTGTGGGTCTCGGAATCTGGGTGTAGAGGGTACCAGTCAGTATGTAAACCGTGAATACAACTTTCAAATCTCGGTTACGGACTCAATGAGCAGGGCCGGGTGGTTCATCATCAAGGAGGCAGATGCTGCCTTGCCCCACCTTTACATTCCACCGGATTCCTCTCAAAGTATACCGGTAGCTGTGGTCGTGCCACCTGCAGCCAGTTTCCCGGCATTCGCGCCCTTCAATGCGGATGTGTTCAGACTCGAAGATGCTGCTGCAACACCCAAAATTCTAGCGGATATGAGGGCTATTCAGATTGCAGAGGTGCTTCTTTCTCGGCGGAGTCGCACCATCAATGGCCAAGCGGCGGAAGAAATCGTCTATGGGACAGGGGTCGAAATAATACGTGAAACCATATTTACTCGCGATGGTCTGGGGTATTCTTTTAATTCCCTCGGCGCCCTCGAGAGATCCTCGGTCCCAGCCGCGGGGTTCTTCATCAATTCAACAGCCTATGAGCAAGTTGTGCAGTCATTCAGCTTTCTTCAGTAAAATACAAAACCATTAATTACCGGCCCGATCAACCTTGCGGCGTTTTGCCAGGAGAATTCGGGCCGGATTTTTTCGGTCTGAGAATTCCAATCTTTTCCATTGCAGCTCCCATGAATCTGTCGTGTTCACCCAGATAATATAGTGAAATACCTTCGCCTTCTTTGGTGTATTCCAACTGAAACTCTCCCAGATGGGGCGCGAGGATCAGAATCTTCCCGTCTGGCCGTAGCCGCAGGCTACAGGCGGCAGCAGACGTGGGTGTGGAAAATCCCTCATCAGAGAGCCTCGTTACGAGCGAGCCGGACAATAGGTTTCGAGAAATCACCATCTGCAATTCCTCACCCTGATAGGATATGCTCCAGGTTCCATAGATCGTATTGGACACCGTTGATTTCTGGCAGCATGCGGTTGCAAGCATAAGTAAAACGGTTCCGGTGAACATGAATTTGGGTATCAATGAATCCTCCTTGTTGAGAGATGCTATGTTAAAAACACACTACCTGGCTGTCAATGTGGGTTACCGACATGCCTGAACGTTCAAAGGTGTTTCCTGCGGATCCAGGTGCAGGATATCTGGCGCGAAAAACTGAGATAGACAAAGCGATCGACCGAACGCTCAAAAGCGGCAAATACATACTTGGCGAGGCAGTTTCTCTGTTGGAACAGGAATTCTCAGAATACCTGGGGGTTTTTTCTGCGCTCGGTGTGGCCAACGGCACCGATGCGATCACTCTGGGCTTGCTCTCCGGTGGTATTCAACCCGGGGATGAGGTGATAACAGTATCTCACACCGCTTCGGCCACTATTGCGGCGATCGAGCGGAGTGGCGGGGTGCCTGTCTTCGTGGATATCGAGCCCGCCACATTCACCCTGAATCCGGACCATCTGGATGACGCCCTTTCTCCTCGTACCAAGGCGATAGTTCCCGTGCATATATACGGCCATCCAGCGGACATGCTCCGTGTGTGCAGGTTCGCCGAGGTTCATGGCCTGGATGTCGTAGAAGATTGTGCCCAATCTCACGGTGCATCGATTGGCGGGCGGAAAATGGGTGCGTGGGGTGAGGTAGGTGCATTCAGCTTTTATCCAACAAAGAATCTGGGTGCGCTTGGCGATGGCGGAATGGTGTCGGGCAAAAATCTGGAGCGTCTCGAAAGGGTACGCCTACTTCGAGAATATGGATGGAAGGAGCGATACGTAAGTTCCGTGGCAGGGATGAACAGCAGGCTGGAGGATATCCAGGCGGCCGTGGTTCGTGTAAAACTTTTATTCCTTGACGAGGACAACAGCACCCGCAAGAAATTAGCTGACCTGTATCGTAATGAATTGATCGGCAGGGACCTGGTGTTACCTATCCAGAAGGCGGACTGCAGCCACGTGTATCATCAGTTTGTCGTGCGGGTTCAAAATCGGAACGCTTTACGTGAGCATATGCGGTCGCATGGAATTATCGCTCCGGTTCTATACCCCGTACCTGTGCATCTTCAACCTGCATACAAAGCGAGCCGTGTCTCAGCAGAACTTGCAGAAACCGAAAGGGCTGCCAGCGAGATACTCTGTTTGCCCATTTATCCTGAACTGGCTGAAAAGGACATCGCCAGGGTGATCAAGGCGGTCATCACCTTTTCGTAATGCGGTTCACACGCCTTGCAAAACCAGGGATGTCCGGATGACCCTAAGCATTTTCTTTCCCTGTTACAATGATGTTCACAGTATCGGCGCCTTGATTGCGGATGCGGAACATTTGGCGAGAAAATTGGCTGAGGACTATGAGATCCTCGTTGTGGACGACGGTAGTGAGGACGGGAGCAGAGAGTTGCTTGATTCTATCGCGCTGTCGTGCCCAAAACTCAGGGTAATAAAGCACGAAAGCAACCGTGGCTATGGTGGTGCGTTGAGGACCGGGTTTTCAAATTCCCGGATGGAACTCGTGTTTTATACCGATGGAGATGGGCAGTATCGCCTCGAATCGCTCGAGTCCTTGTGGGAGTTGATGATCCCCGGGGTCGACGTTGTAAATGGGTACAAGCAGGGCCGATCGGATCCATGGTATCGTATTGTTGCAGGAAGGCTGTATCTGGCATTTGTAAGGCAGGTGTTCCGGTTGAAGATTCGCGATGTCGACTGTGACTTCAGGATCATCAGGCGGAGCGCCCTTTCCAGAATCACCCTGACTCAAGACAGCGGTCTGATCTGCATAGAGTTGGTGAAACGGCTGGAACTCGCAGGACATAAGTTTGTAGAAATGCCAGTAGCGCACCATCCGAGGCTCCATGGCAGCTCCCAGTTCTTCAAGCCTGGACATGTTCTGAAAACCCTTTCCGGAATGGCCGGAATGTGGTGGAATCTGATGGTCCGTCGAGAAACCGCAGTCGACCTCGCATCTCGCGTATTCAAGTAAGAATAATTCAGGGCTGAAACAGAAATGAAACGGTCGAATCAGAATGGATATCGAGGCCGCATTGGCAGAAAGTTGGTGTTCGTTTTCGTCGCCTTTGTGATGGTCGTCGTGGGAAGTACTGGATGGACCCTGTACAATCTCACCAGCCAAACCCTCGAACGTCAGATGACCGAAAGGCTGATGGCGATCACCGAATTGGTGGCAGACGGTGTTGTGGGAGATGTCGTCAGGGCTTTTGAGCCCGGCGATGAGTCGTTCCCCAGTTATCAGCGACTCTCTGATAGACTCCGGAAAACCAGGGATCTGGTCGATGCGAGACGCATATTCATTTTTGACAATAACGGCAAGAGAGTTCTCGATACTGAAGCTGTACCTATCGGCAGGGAATATGTGCGGCTCAGGATCGATCGCAAGGAGGTCTCGGATGCACTGGCAGGAAAGGCGTCACATTCAATTCTTTTTAAGGATCAGGACGGGGTGTATTACAAGACCGGTTATGCACCGCTTTATTCCGGCTCGGATGTGGTAGCCATACTGGCAGTTGAAATCGGAGCCGGATTCAGAGGTGCCATCGAAGCATTCAGCACTTCTGTTTTTACTTTTGGCCTTGTGAGTGTACTGCTAACGGTCGTCATTGGGCTGGGAATCTCACGGTCCATTACGCGCCCGATTGCCAGACTTGTGGCGTCCGCTCGAGAAATTGGGAGCGGGGTACTCGATCAACCGGTGAACGTCGAGGACAACAATGAACTGGGTTATCTTGCTCGCTCGATGGACGAGATGAGATTGGAGATTCTATCCAGAGACGAACAGCTGAGGTTGATGCTTGCGGGCGTTGCACACGAAATTCGTAATCCACTTGGCGGGATAGAGATCTATGCAGGACTGATTGCTAGCGAGCTTGCGCACGATGATCCTCGTAAAGCACACATCCAGAAAGTAATTTCGGAAGTTCAAACACTGAACCGAGTGATCACCGAATTTCTGGACTTCGCAAGGCCGGGAATTGCCGATCCTGTGTCAATCAATGTTTCCCACCTTGTGGGAGAAGTGTTTTTTTTGCTTTCTCCTGAGATGGAGCAGTCGCAAGTAGGTTGCAACAGGAATATTCCATCAGATTTCGTTGTTGTGGCAGATGAAGGGCAGTTGAAGCGAGTACTCATAAATCTTGTAAAAAACGGCATTCAGGCAATGCCGGATGGCGGAGAGATACGAATAGCGGCTTCCATTGATAACGGAGAGCGAAAAATCTCGGTGGAGGACACAGGACCTGGCATTGATGAATCGGTTTCTAGTCGTTTGTTCGAGCCCTTTGTTACCACGCGCGAAAAAGGATCTGGTTTGGGTCTGGCCATCGTTCAGAAGACGATGGAAGCCAATGGTGGACGGATCGAGGTGCGAAATTCATCTGGCTCGGGAACCCGGTTCGACCTGACATTTCCTTTGGTTAATGAAAAATCGGCATAGCGGAACAAGTATTCCTCGACAGGAGAGAAGCTAATTGTCACGAATCTTGGTTGTAGATGACAACGAAACAATGTGCAGCGGGATTGTGCTTGTGCTGGAACAAATGAGCCTGAAAGCGACAGGCGTATCCAGCGGGGCGGATGCTCTGGTATTTCTGGAGAAACAGAGGTTTGACCTCGTGATTACCGATTACAGGATGGATGGGATGGATGGAATCGGCCTGCTTGAAGCTGTGCGCAGCGCATATGCCGATGTCGAGGTGATGCTCATTACCGCATATGGAACGATCGAGATTGCAGTGGAGGCCATGCAGAAAGGCGCATCAGATTTTATCACAAAACCCTTTCCCCCAGAAGCCCTCAAAATCAAGGTGGAAAAGGTGCTTCAGCACAGAGCGGTCAGGAAAGACCGTGAACGTCTGAACGATGAGAATCAGTATTTGCGGGAGGAAATCGGGAATCGATTCAATTTTGGTGAAATGGTAGGGAGCTCCGGATGCCTGCAAAAAATCTTCGGCATGGTCGAAAAGGTCGCCGAAGCTGAATCGGCAGTGATGATATACGGTGAGAGCGGAACCGGAAAGGAGCTCGTGGCCAGGGCGGTTCACAGCCGGAGTTCACGAAGGGACAAGCCTTTTGTGAAAGTGAATTGTGGTGCGCTGCCCAGAGAATTGATAGAGAGCGAGCTCTTTGGTCACGAAAAGGGCGCATTCACCGGCGCCGTGCGGCAGAAGAAGGGTAAATTCGAGTTGGCCGAGGGTGGAAGTATCTTTCTGGACGAAATCGGTGATCTCCCATTGGAAGCCCAGGTAAACATTCTCCGTGTGCTTCAAGAAAAGGAATTCGATCGTGTAGGCGGAGAGAAAACGATACTTGCCGACGTAAGGGTTATTGCTGCAACCCACCGTGATCTGAAGCTCATGGTTGCTGAGGGCACATTCAGAGAAGATCTGTTCTACCGGCTGGAGGTGATTCCGATTCGACTTCCCGCATTGCGTGAGCGTAAGGAGGATATTCCCGATCTTGTGGAACACTTTTTGCATAAAAAATCTCAGGAACTCAATCGGAACCTCAAGACATTGACCCCGAGGGCGCTGGACATCCTGGTGGGATACAGTTGGCCTGGAAATGTTCGCGAATTGGAAAATGTGATCGAGCGGACGATTGTGCTTTCGGATGGGGACCAAATCGATGTTGCGGATCTTCCTGTAGGTTCCGATGGTTCCACGGTGTCTCCTCCCGAGATCTCAGACGGGGAAATGCACCTCACCGCGCAACTCGAGGCGATGGAGCGAAAACTGATAGAAGAAGCATTAAGCCGGGCAAAGGGCGTCAAGAGCCATGCTGCGGAAATCCTGGGTTTGAAGACAAGCGCACTCTATTACAAATTGGACAAGTATGGGCTTGAATAGGCATATCAGAAACTCAGACTTACGAAAAGGTCGAAAGGGAATCAAGGACGACGCTGGAGCAGGATTGTGTCATCTGTTTGCCCTGATCCTTGCGACCTTCTTGTTGTTTCCTGGCTTGATCCGTGCACAAGTCGAAGTGTTGGAATCGAAGTTGTCTAGGTTCCAGTCGACTGAAGATTCTCTGAAATCTGTAAGGGATGGACTGGTTCTGGAAATGGATGTGTTGTCGATACGGGTGGACAGCCTGAAACGACGGTCGGAAGTGAACGTGGCAACCGGTGCATTGGAGGATGCGCTTCGAAATGGCCTGGTCATTGGCGAAAAACTGCAGATTCTGGAGACGGCCCTGGATAGTGTGAATGCAGCAAGAAGACTGGTGTATGGAGAACTGCGAACGGCATTCGACGATGAAATGGCTCTACTTATCAAGCTGCTGGGGAAGGCAGGCACTCCAGAACTTATCGGGCAATTGACAGACCTCCAAAGACGAAGGGATGCAATCCGTAGGTCACACCCTGAGGTAGGGGATGACAAAGGTCCGATGCTGTTCATCCGGCCAGACGACGGTCCTGTTGAATTGAGACAGAAGGCAGATTTGCTAGCAGACATGGCAAAGAAAGTGGAACGGGAAGCCAGGACAACGGAGAAACAACTGAGCCGGTTGTTCGAGGAACAGCGGTTGCGTGATCGACTATCCACATTTGCAGGCGAGCTAGATCTGTTCGATGAGGTGCTTGCGGAAGGCAGGGGTGTTGCTACCGCGCCGACTCAGAAAAGTGAGTCTGGTAATGAAGGCTCAACAGGTGAGACGGGTCTTGTTGGCGTTCTGGAAGGAGACCGAATCGCCGGGCTGGCTCCTCAACCTGCCGAGCCGGTTCCTTCAGGAAGTGAGGTGGTAACCGGGAGGGAGGTTTCGAATTCAGGCAGACCTGATTTACCCTTAGCTGTAGGTGAGGGGGGCCTGGTCACCGAGATAACCAGACTGAGGATGAGGCAGTCCATACTGGAGAAAAGGCGAAAAGACCTATTGACGCAGCTCGATGAATTCAAGAGTCGACTCAAACATATGATTGAGGAGGGAAAGTGATCACCACCGGTGGATGCCGGCGACTCTGGAGTGCTCTACTGGTCGTGTTGCTTGCTATTCCTGTGCCGAGATCAGGTGCGGGGGAAATACGGGCGGTGGTGGGGTTGGAAAGAGACAGCAACCTGTTCGAGGATGCCACACGTCCACGAGCCGGGTGGATCAGTCGATTCTATGTTTCTTCAACTGGATCTCTCTTAAGGACGAAGTCCGGTTATATCAGTCTGCGTTACAAAGGCGGTGTAAAGCGGTATTGGCGGGCGGCTTCTGCAGTGATGGGGCTTGGAGATGTTGTGGCAAACGATGTGGAACTCAGGGGTCTGGCCAGGCTGAACCCTCGATTCCATCTTGGCGGTGCAGGGGCACTCAAGATTAAACAAGTGCATCAGGTTCCGGGAGAAGAAGGGTATTTAAAAGGGGCGATTGCGGCAAGCGTCCGATCTATCATTTCAACCCGGTTTACGGGTGTTATTCGTGCACGGATTGGGGCCGATGACTCGAGGGACATCACCCTTCCCGAAACTGTGGTTAAAGGAATCGGTTTCACGGGTATTTACGGAAAAAATAGAAATTTCACAACACGAGTGGGGGTGACCTGGAACTGGATGGATTACGACAGGCGGGCTTTATCAAAAGAGCGCCTGTCGTACCCGCGTTATTCAATCAGGCGGATGTACAGAGGGTTATTCTACTGGAATCTCAATTGTACAAAGGTGCTCTTGTTCAGTTTACATACTCGCATATCGACAATTCCTCAAACAGTTTTGGGTATGACTTCGGCGCGCACAGGATTCAATTCCTGCTGGCTCGCCATCTCACAGGTGGTGTGGACGGGCAATCATTCGTCAATTTTCAGTTTCGCAAGTACAAAGATCCGCTTGGCGCCTATCTGGGCGGATCGTCGGAGGTGGATGAGTTCGAGCAAACCTTCCTCAGTTTCAAACTCTCTAAACAGTTAAGCGGTCGGTTTGGCCTCTCCATTCAGTATGGCTTCTCACGAAATGGCGCCACCAACATGGGGAGATTTTACAGGAAACACACGTCGACCATGTCCCTGGATGCGTCCCTTTGAGTATTGGCCATATTCCGCAGGCCTGATGAATAACGACCCATCGGATACCCTGATTTTTCAGATTTTTGGGGTCCAGAGTCAGATATCTGAAAGCGTTGAGCAAGAATCATTAAATCGACAGCCAGAATCGCCCGGCTTTTTTACATCCGGACACAGGTTTTAGCCCGACTGCCCACTGGCGCACTTCGTGCCTTTGTTGAGTAAAAACCTCGGAGCCAGCAAGAAGGATATGATGATCTGTTCGATCTTGATTACGCCTATAATTTCACATACAGCGAATTCCTGGTTCGAGCCTCCATTTGTGGTGGGCATTGATCCCATCTACTCGAGTCAGTATTCCCTCAAGGGCGGGAGTTCTCACTCTAGCCCTAGTGTTCGAACACCGTCGATCAGGTTCCTGGAACTTCCGCGATGGGAATTCGTTGACATTACGGCACTTCGAATACGATATTAGCTGGTAATCACCATCAACTCAGGGGGCAACTATGGCTACAGCGATTTCCAGCTCAACCGCAAATAAAGCACGATCCGGTATTGAACCCCTACCTACCCGTTTGCTGGGGAGTACTGGTGAACTGGTTCCAGTCCTTGGATTGGGCACTGCACCAGGAGGGATGGGTCTTTCCGATAAAGATGCTATCCAACTCTATCATAGTGCGATAGATGCAGGTGTTACCTATCTGGATACGGCCCCCGGATACGGCCGTGCGCACAAGCAGTTGGGCGTTGTGATGGCGGAACGACGGGATGAAGTCTTTCTGGTTACCAAGGTCCCAGCAGATGACGGTGAGAAGGCCCTTGAAATGCTCCACGAAGGATTGAGTGACCTGGGCGTGGACCAGGTGGATCTAACCTACGTGCACTCCATGGGCAACAGGGATATAGATCAGGTTCTGGCAGAGGATGGGGCTATGGCGGCACTTCACAGCGCAAAGGCGTCCGGATTGACACGTTTTGTTGGATTTACGGCTCACAACGCGCCATGGAAATCTGAAAGGATGCTTCGTGAGACCGATGTAGATGTGGTCATGTTGGCGATGAACCTGGCGGACAGATTCACATATGCGTTTGAAGATCGGGTGCTTCCACTGGCGTTGGAGAAAAACGTAGGGGTCGTGGCCATGAAAGTATTCGGTGGCGCACTCGATATGAAATATGAGAAGCCAGAGCGATCTGCACTGGAGGTCCACGGGTATGAAGATCATCGGACAGCGCTAAACTATGCGCTTGGGCTTCCAGGTGTGGCCAGTGCGGTTGTGGGTATGTTCAATGAATCCGAATTGAGACAGAACCTGGACTGGGCAAAGCACCATGTTCCTGTTCAGGACACCCCGGAGCTCCAGAAACTGGGCAGGGAAGTGGCCTCGAAATTGGGGGATCATTTTGGTCCTGTTGAGTAAAGCCATTAATTGGGTATTGAATTTTGTAACACACATTATTCCTGGAGGGGAGTGCCTGGCCGCCGGGTCTCGCCAGGATTACAAATCAGGGGCGGACTCGAAGATGAAAATTAAGTGGTCGAAGAGATACACGTGGTACTTTATTGCACTCGCTGGAATTGGCTGTGGAAGTGTAGAGGACGCACCAACCGGCAGTTCCTCACCAAAGTCTTTCGGCGTAACAGGCAAGATGAATGTTCCAAGAAGAGATCACACGGCCACCTTGCTCGATGACGGCAGTGTATTGATAGCTGGAGGAATCCAAAAGGTATCTGGAGATGTCTCCGACAAAATTTCATCCTCGGAAATCTATGTTCCTTCCACCGGACGGTTTCGGGTTACCGGCAGCCTGCCCGAAAGCAGGTCAGGCCACGTTGCTGTCCTCCTGGCGGACGGAAGGGTGATGGTCGCAGGCGGCGGAGACGCCAGGATCGCCTTGTATGACCCACGTACGGTAGGATGGAGTTCGCAGAATGCGTCTACTGAAATGACCGTACTGCGCACCGCTACTCGGCTGCCAGATGGACGGATATTTCTTCTTGGGGATGCGGAGACCTTTGCCGAGATTTACGATCCTCAGTCTGGCGTCTTGAACAGGACCGGGCAGGTTGGCACGACTCGCGTGGGGCAGACGGCCACACTGATGCCCGATGGCAATATCTTGATTGCAGGAGGCGGAGTGTTCTCTCTGCTTGCAGAACGATTCGAGCCAGATACTGGTGTTTTTCGTGGTCTTGGGAACGCGAATCTCCAAACTGACCGATTTGGGCATACCGCGACGTTGCTTGGAAATGGAAAGGTCGTGCTGTCCGGAGGTAGCCGCAGGATATCGGGTGGGCTCTACCGGCCAATAGCCAGCATAGAGGTATACGATCCCGAAACGGAGAGTTTCTCTCTTGCAGGATCCATGGGCGGCAGCCGGTTTGGACATACCGCCACACTTCTGGAAGACGGCACCGTTTTATTCGTTGGCGGGTCCGATGCAGACGTCGAGATTTACGATCCTTCTACAGAAACATCACGAGTGGTGGGACCAAATGAGGGTCGAATTCGCACCGGAGGAACCGCGACGAGGCTTCAGGACGGTCGCATTTTATACGCAGGCGGGGTAAACACAGATTTTGCACTGCTGGAGAATGGTCTAATTTACAACCCTTAATCTGATCAGCTGTGATCAAAAATTGACAGGGCGCAGCGTGCTGCGCCCTTTTGAGTTGTGGGGGCAATATGGGTGAGTTGCGGAGAGAAGGATTCTCAAACCCTATCGAACCGGATCCAGAAGCGCTGATTCGGAAGACGACAATCGTTGTTGCCGGACTTACGGTGGTTGTGGCGTGTGTGGCGGCTACCTTCCTGGAATTCAGCTCCAGGTCTGCACATATGGCAATGGCCAACCTGCCCCTTGCGGTGCTGCTGCCCTTCGTGTTCTGGCTTCTGCTCAATGTGATTTTGAAACGCACTATCCCGAGATACTCACTGACGTCGAGCGAATTGCGAATGATTCTGAGTATGTTATGGGTCGGTGGCTCGTTTGCAGGATACAATTGGATTACACAATGGGTGGGCGCAATGGCCGCCCCCAGGTATTATGCATCGCCGGAAAACCGATGGCAGGAGCTGATATTCGAATACCTGCCCTGGTGGATGTTCCCTTCGGATTTTCCGGGTGTGGTTGAAGGATTCTTTCTGGGGATCGACAAAAATGCTGGCACGCCATGGGGGGCATGGTTTGGCCCAATATTCTGGTCCATTTCCGCCGGATTGGCAATGACGGTCATTGGATTGGGACTGACAGCGATTTTTCAAAAGCAATGGGTGAATCACGAGAGACTGACCTATCCGCTCGCACAGGTTCCTATCGATCTTACGGAGGGGTTCGATCGAAAGCAGGGTTGGCCGCCAATTGCCCAAAACTGGGTTTTCTGGACCGGGTTCGCCGTTGCCGCATTGCCTTTGCTCTGGAATCTCGTCGAGTATTGGACGCCTGCCTTTCCCAGAATGGCCATTTTCGACGCATATTACGGACCCAGCGGCCCAAGGGGCGCCGAGGTTTCAAGATACTTGCAGCCCTTCTCGTACAGGCTTTTGCCCACTGTTATCGGATTCACCTTCCTCTGTGATTTGAATATTCTGTTCAGTATCTGGTCGCTCTGGCTGGCAGGGCAGGCGGGTCTGTTTGGCCTGGGAAGAATCGGGGTAACCGTGGGGCTTGCGGGACAGGAAGCAAAACCAGAGGCGATTCTGGGCCTGTTCACACACGGTGTAAGCATGGGTCTCGTAATTTGGTCTGTGTGGGTTGCGAGAGGGCATTTAAAACGAGTTTACCACCAGATTGTGAAGCCGACCGACGACGCATCGGAAACCGTTATCCTCTCGCCCAGGGTAGCGGCCCTGGCGATCATAGGCGGAAGTCTCTACATGGTTTTCTGGCTCTACCGTGCAGGCTTCAGTCCGGGTATCGGTGCGGTCTGGTTGCTGCTTTTCTGGGCCAGTATCCTTGTGGTGATGAAATTTCTGTCTGCAAGCGGGTTCGCTTATCTGTTTCCCAGTTTTGGGAATTCTGCACTTGACATCACCATGGGTGCCAGCCGGATTCCGGAATCCACGCTGGTAGGCATGCGTCTCGTGAATTGGAGACTGCTGGCGGGGTGGCGTTTACCCGCTGCATTGCCTCACGTGGATCGGCTTATGGAACGCGTGCAACACGTGGGCATTTACGTAATTGGGGCGGTATTGGTGGGTCTCTTGGCCAGTATTCTCTATACAGTTTCCATCTGTTACACTGAGGGCGGAAGTACCTTCAGGACGTGGTCGCTTGTTGGTGCTCCCGTGGGAATGTATGAAGGTATTGCAAAGGTCGTTGCCGACACGGACAGAACAGTTGCGGATCCGGGCAAGATCGGGATATGGGTCCTGGGAGGTGTTGTTGCCGGGTTGATCCAGCTTCTGCAGAGTCGATTCACGTGGTGGCCATTCCACCCTCTGGGTGTCATGTTGATGTCCAGCGGTTACGTTCGTTTATATGTTCTGGATATATTTCTGGTCTGGCTCGCGAAGCTCATGGTGTTGCGTTTCGGTGGCATTTCCCTATACAGACGGGCAAAGCCCTGCTGTTACGGACTGATTGTAGGATATGTATTTGCGGTTGGATGTTCTTTTGTAATCGACTTGATCTGGTTTCCCGCAAGTGGACATTATATCCATGGCTATTAAGAGAAAAGAACGAGCGTATTGGGGTTTGGTCAGGAGGCTGGTGTGGCTGCGATAGAGCTCAAGGAGGTTACGAAGGTATTCGAAACAGATGCCGGGGATGTTCTGGCATTGGACCGGGCTTCAATGACTGTAGCCCCGGGAGAGTTCGTGAGTATCATCGGACCTTCGGGTTGTGGGAAAACCAGCCTGATGAGAATCGTAGGAGATTTGGAGTCACCGACCTCCGGTACACTCACAGTAGCGGGAACGAGCCCGGAGGAGGCCAGAAAGAAGCGGGAAATCGGCGTGGTTTTTCAGAGTCCGGCCCTGCTTACCTGGCGGACGGTTGAGGAGAATGTGAGACTGCCGGCTGAGGTGTATGGCGAGCGCGAGGTGGCGGCAAGGGTAGGCGAGATGATTTCCACCGTGGGGCTCAACGGATTTGAGAAGTCATACCCGCGTGAGCTGTCCGGTGGCATGCAGTCGCGGGTGTCTATTGCCCGAGCCCTGACCTACCGGCCTTCCATACTTCTGATGGATGAGCCGTTTGGCGCGCTGGATGAAATTACAAGGGAAAGGATGCAGTTCGAGTTGATACGGATTTGGGAGGAAACCAGACCCGCTGTGCTGTTTATCACACACAGCATTCCGGAGGCTCTGATTCTATCCGACAGGGTGGTCGTAATGTCTGCACGGCCAGGCAGAATTGTGGAGGATCTGCAGGTTGAGTTTCCCAGACCCAGGGCGGGAGATATTCGAACCGATCTCCGATTTGTGGAGATGGAGCATCACCTGCGGAAGGTACTCGAGTATGGCCTGTCCTGAACCGAGCTTCAATGTGCGTTTTGGTTGGACAGGAACTTGTTCGTATAGATCTGGGTAACGGGAACCGTTTTTTTAATGAGTTTGAGGTCGAACAATACCTCCTGAGTGTGCGTCCATCGCTCCTCAGTCTGAGCTCCCAATCCTGACTTGTTCACATCTTCACTTTGCAGAATTGGGATCAATCGTTTGAAATTTGCCCGGTTGAATCCAGGGTCGCTCTCAGGATAGGTCGCCACATAAATCGATACAGCCTCCTCGGGGTGCTCGATTGCGTATGCCCAACCTTTCATCGATGCCCGGACGAATGATCGAACCGTTTTTGGATTCTCGTTCATGTAGGGTTCATTGACGATAATGTTGGTGCTATACAAATCTATTCCGTGTTCAGCCAGGGATATCCGGCTTACTTCTCTACCTCTTAGCTCGACCGTTACCGGCTGATCTTCCGTATAACCGAGCATCGCATCAACCTTTCCTGCAAGCAGCGGTCCTGGATTCGATTCTGTCATCCCCATCAATTGGATATCGTCCTCGGAGATTGACAGGTGTCTTAGGAGCGCCTGAAACTCGCGATGCTTGGTCCCGCCGATATTAACTCCAACGCGCTTCCCAACAAGATCACTTGGCTTCAGCAACTGGCTTTCCTTCAAGGAGTAAATAACGACGGGAGAATGCTGGTTGATCACTGCCACAGATACCACCGGGATATTTTTCGCGCGTGCCATTACTGTGGCAGAACCGCTGGAGACACCCAGAAGGTAGGTCCCGTTTCCGATCAGCCGGGCTGTGGTGGGCGCTCCTTTTCCCGCGAGTATTTCGACTTCCAGACCCTCTTCCGCGTAGAATCCCTTGCTTTGAGCTACAAGGAAGCCCGAATGCTCCATTTGAGTCTTCCAATCCAGGAGCAGCTGGATCTTTTGACCGGATTGTCGGGGAGTACACGAGATGAAGAGGACGAACAACGCGAAGATAAACTTTTTCGTCATTTGAATTCCCATCGGATTTGTTGGTTGGCCTAACGGCTTAATTGTTCAGGTGAACCACCCCAGCGTCTCAGAAACAACTTTTCCAGACCGTCTACGATCAGGAACAGGGACGTACCCATTCCTCCCAACACGACAAGTGCGGCAAACATCAGATCCGTCTCAAATTCCGCATTTGCCACTTGTGTCAAATGGCCCAGACCGGCACTGGCCCCTACAAATTCACCAACCACAGCACCGATAACACTCAGCGTCACACACATCTTGAGGGCTGCAAACAAGTAGGGGATCGCGTTCGGCAGGCGTACTTTCAAAAACACCTGCCGCTGATTTGCAGAAAGTGCCCGCATCAGGTCCAGGATCAATGGATCGACCGCCAGCAAGCCCCTTGTGGTGTTAACCACCACGGGGAAAAATGAAATCAGGCCAGCAATGATGATTTTTGGGAGGATACCAAATCCGAACCAGACCACAAAAACGGGGGCAAGCGCTTCCTTGGGAAAGGTTTGGGAAGAAATCACGAGTGGATACAGCGCCCTTTGTGCGGTCTGGGATCGGGCCATCAGTATGGCACAGGAGGTCCCACCAACGGCTCCCAGTACAAATCCCAACAGAGCCTCTTCCAGGGTGACTCCGGCGTGCTCAATCAATGTATACCGGGATGTATAGAGCCTGGACAGGATGCTCGAAGGTGGCGGAAGGATATAGTCGGCGATCTCCAACAGACCTACCAGGACTTCCCACGAGGCCAACAGGACAAGAAGAAAGCAGGCCGAGAAGAAGTATTCCCTGAAGATATGAACAATTACTCGGGGCAGGATCACAGGTTGAATATGATGATCTGAGCCTGAACCGCACCCGCTTGATTATGATATTCCGGATTCTCGTTCATGGCCAGGAAAAGTGGACCCTCGAAAGGAGAGAAGAAGTCATGGTATACACCAATGGGGATCATGGAATTGTCTGAACCCACCCGAGCGATCAGTGAACCCAGGTTTGTTCCGGGCAGCAGATATTCTTCGCCCCCGAGGCGATTTTGAATGCCGTCCGGGCCGCACCACAGGATTGTTGCAGGGCGCATTTCAGGGGACCAGAGCCCTTCTGCGGTAATAATCACCCGCTGATTTTTCTTAATCTGGAGATACATCTCCTGCCAAACTGCATTCGGACGAATTGTCTTGGAAATTGTTAATGGCATGCGTTTACTTTCAGGTGAAATCAGGCTGTTTTGTCGACCTAAAGGCTCATATTCACCGGGACATACAAAATAGATTGGAGGGATAACCGTGTCAAGCGGAAACCCGTAGATCTAATAATCCATTGACTCGGCTGTTTCAAGTGATTATTATAATTTCTCAATTGAGGAACAAACGCTGGTGGCGACCTACAAGAGGAAGATCCTTATGGAAGGCAATTCACGGTTCAGAAAAGCCAATATAGCATCGAACGGCAAAGCGATCAATACGGTAATCGGTCGCGGCTCGGTCTCGGAAGGGAAATTCAAGATCGAAACGGGAGTCCGTGTTGACGGAGTACTGCGAGGTGAACTGAATTCATCAGGAACTCTGATTGTCGGCGAGTCCGGTGTGATCGAGGCGGACGTAACCGTGAGAGATGCCCTGGTCAGCGGCAGAATAGTTGGTAACCTGGAGGCGCAGGAAAAGGTGCACCTTCAATCCCAATCCGCATTCATAGGGAAGATCAAGACCCGTGTACTGATCGTTGAGGAGGGTGCGGTATTCAAAGCCGAGTGCGATGCCGGTGGTGAAATACAGGTCTCAGATTCCCCACAGGAAACGACCCTCACTCCAGAAGTGGCCGACCAGCAGTCGGCATAGCGGCATATGGGTGGGTTCGACGCATTCCGTGCCTTGTAGCACGCCAGGAAGCTTGCGATCCCCAGGCTTCCTGGAACGGATGGGGAGCGCTTCGCTTCATCTTATATCAAGAATGAGTTTAAAAAGGCCGGTCTACTGGTTACAGAATAGTTGTTCACCTGTTCCAGTATCACCTGGCAGGCAGTAAGAGTTGTACTTTTACTGATCGCAGTTTCTATACCGATAGCTTCAGCTTTTAGACAGACAATCCCTGGAATGGCCATGGTCATTTCAGGGATTCCTTTTGTACTTGGTATTCTGCTTTTCAAGGGGCTGCCGCTTCTCGTTGGGCACACCTTCGGCAACTCCGACGGATTGAAATGCGCCAACATCGTTGCTAGAGCCGCAGGCAGGGGAACTCAACGCGTGTATGTTCTTGCCCATTATGATTCGAAGGGTCAGGCCATCCCGCTGATCCTGAGAATGGTTCTGGTCTCAGCGCTCTGTGGCACCCTATCGGCCGTGCTATTACTCGATATTTATCGGTTTTGGTTCAACTCGCCAGCCACTTTCTGGTCCCTCTGGCTGCTATTGTGGCGTTTGCCAGTAGCCTGGTGCTGCTGTTGGCCAGGGCAACCAATTCGTCTTCAGGTGCGTTGGACAATGCTGCGGGGGTGGGGGTGCTCCTGGAACTTGGCAGATCGATCAGTTCAAATCCATGTCCATGCACGGAAGTAAGCCTGGTTGCACCAGGAGCGGAGGAACTGGGCCTGCTTGGTTCAACCGCATTTTGCAGACGACATTTACTTGAACTGACCACACAGCACAAAAATGTGATGGTAATAAATCTGGATGGGACCGGTGCAGGAAAGAGCGTCTGGATAAGCGGAGGGAACTGTAAGGATGGGCTTTCGGAAATGTTGCGAAGCGCTGCGAATGCAGAAGGAATCCAGGCAACCGGGCCATTTCGCGCTTTAGGTTTGATTGCCGACCACATGCCATTTCGTGCGGCTGGCATTAGCGCACTGACACTCTCCGGGCTGTTGAGAAAACTGCTTTCAATTCACACCAGAAAGGACAGGAAGGAATTGCTGGAAGCTGAGACGATGGATCTTGTTGGAAGGTTGGTTTTGCGTTTTCTTGGAGACCTCGAAAGAACGCCAGTGAACTTGTGATGTGTAGGGTGCACCTCTACTGATCTCTCGTAGCGAGCGTCAGTGGGCCATTCTTGCTTTTTCCGTGTTCCGACTGCTGGGCAACCGCAGTTACGATCTTTTTAGCCGCTTCCCTGTCGAGAGAAGGCACCTTCTCCATAAAACGGATGAGTGCCTTTTCCACCGTATTTCCCCAGGACTCATCGGGAGATTCTTCGGTAAGGGAATAAAGAATATTGTCGGCCAGCCGAATCAAACTTCCTGAATCGAGCTGACCATTAGGCGGCAGATCGATGGTTGGATCTGGACCAATGGTATCATCTTTTCGCCCAAGGGCTTTCAGGAGGCTGCGTGCAGAAGTTGAAATGCCGAACAGGTGGGCTTCAACAATTTCCACATCCTTCCTGTCGCGCCTTACCTCCGCTGCTTTTTCCCTTACGTTGCGGCTCATAATATACAGAATGTCCGCAATTCGAAGGGCAGCTCTTTGCGTGAGGTATTGATACACATTGAGAATGAAGAGGGCAGCTACGAGGACAACTAGAACTGAGGTAAGGATAGGCACGAGGATACCCCTCCTTTGGGGATTTGGGGAAATATAAGGAGGATTCTATATCCGGTGATGGTACGTACATCCCTGGTCATTGTCAAGCGTAAATGGTCAAAGCAATTCGAGGCAAGTCAGTAGAAAATTGATCTTGTTCGGTGATAAGGGCGCATTCTTTCGCCTGGGGACTGGGTGCTCAGCCAGAGCAGGCTATCGAGGTGCAATGCATTTGCACGAGAAAAACGTGCTCTTAATAAATTGAGTAAATCATTTCCAGCACAAAGGGTTGCAAGCCTAATATAATCTCCTTCCTCAACTGTCAATTCACAAAGCGCGTCGATTTTATCCCCCAGCGACTGATCGTAATTCAGTATCCCAACATGTCTTAAAACCTGGGGGAGCTTGTAATCCGCAAACAGGGTGAAGGAGCCAATTCCACTGAGATCGCCAAAGGATTTGCCTCCGAATCTTGCGTAAAGCATGGCTGTCGCCAACTGGGCCCGTTTATTGAAGGCCACAGTCTGGCCATCAAAAATCGCGATGTCGTGAAAGGTTGGGAAGTTGCTGCCCAGTAAGGCCACGAGATCAACGGCGCTTCCGTGGGCCGATTTCAGGACATTGGCAAATGAACCTTCGAATCTTGCCTCGACGATTCTTCCCATTTCCGAAAGGATCTCGAGCCGTTCCTGAAATAGAGGGATCTGCACATTTCCTCTCAGAATGTGGGCAAGCTGATCAGCCGACAGGTGCGTCAGGAACTGTGTGTCAAGGAGTGGAATACCTTCCTGAACAGCTCTGGAGAAGGCGGCGAACAATCCGAAGGAACCGTCGTATCTACTACCCTTGTAGCTCACCGTCCACTTGGGAGAACCCCAGAACGAAAAATTGACTGCGTTGGCCACAAGCAGAAAGGACGCGGTCCTTTCATTGTCCTGTTCTGGAAAAACAGGTTCGCGCCAGCCGGGCAACCGAAGGTCCTCGCTGCGGACCGAAGAGGCGAATGCCTCCATCCTTTGGTCATCCAGCCAGATCCCTTTCGATTGCAGCAGCGCCTCGAACCGGCAGAAATTTATTGAACATGAATCCAAATTGGTAACCCTTCAGCACGCAGACAGATTTCAGACCAGGACCATTTTTCGTCAAACGCTTTGACAATTCCCTACAATATATTAGCTTTATTAAAGCGCTTCTCAATTCGGTCTTTTGTTAAAGATTTACCAGTACTGTCAGATAGGATTCTTCAGGTCATGAGACTGGACAGGGGTTAGAGATGGTCTGGTTACTTCTGGGTGTTATAGCAGCCGCAGCAGGATTTGGGTATATGACCTGGCGGGAATATACCACATTTTCTGAAGACATCCTGCCCAGAATAGGGCGGCTCGAGAAAGAGGCGGCCAATCTCCAGAAAATTATCGCAGCCGAGGCCGAATCTGTTCAGGAAGCACAGGAGACAGTGGATTCTGAACAGCAGCTGATCTCGGAAATGCAGCAGGAAATTGTGGTTGCACAGAAGAAGCTGATTGATCTTGAAGGCATGGAAGAGCGACTGGAAATGAAAATGTATAAAACCGAATTCAAAGCAAGCAAGAACAGGTAGGAATCATTGATATGTTCCTCCATATTCTTACCCTTCTGGTACTGGCATCGGTGGTTGTTTTGAAGTATTGGACCAATTCGCAAACTGGACAGCTTAAACAAAAACATATTGAGATGCAGAATGAATGTCACCGGGGAGAACACAGGCACAGAATGCTCTGTCAGGAGAAGGCAGCGCTTCAGGTCGCTCAGGATGGATTGCTGGTTAGCAGGAGAGAAACCGAAGATCGATTGAGTGTGGCTAGAGACGATCTGGGTGAGCAACAGAAGAAGATTCAGGAAATGGAGGCACGGATTGACTCCATGCAGTGACCGTAGTTCAGGACTGGAATAACGGCGGTGTCATTACGACATCGCCTTTTTTGTTGGCCTCTCTGAAATGTATCATAATGTTATACCTTGAGGGGTTTGAACTTCTTCTGCCGAATCAATTGTTTGGCATTAGTGATTAAATAACAACATCTTAAACGACAATGAGTAGAATTGGCACATGGATTGCAAGCACTCTATGCAGAAGCTGTCCAGTGTGGATGGCGTTTGGAATGTTTAAATCCCCTGTATAAAACTAACTGAACGCTGTTGGTTAATGGAAAGGGGCGAATAGATGGAATGGATATTCGTTGCTCTGGTGATCGGTGTTGTTGGATACTGTGCCGTGATCGTTGTGGAATACACCAATTACGCACTACAAATCAAACCCCGGATCGCGCATCTTGAAACAGAGGCGGCCGACCTGGTGAGAGATATGAATTCGATTTCCCTGGAAAAGGACGCATCCAGGATAAGAAGCGAGACATTGAAGACCAGCGTTTCGGAACTGGGAGACCGGCTCCGAGATCTGCGTAGCAAGCTGTTGATAGAGAAGTCTAGAAAACAACGCCTCGATATGGAAGCATTCAAACTTCGACTGAAAGGCCGGCTGGGTCCGGCAATGGCCTGAAAGGGGGTATCGTATGTTCCTCGAAGTCGTGACCTTCTTGATGCTGATTCTGGTTCTTGTGCTCAAGTACGGCGCAGTGACCAGAATCGTGCAGCTTAACCAGCGCCTTCGGGATGCAGAAGGAAAGTGTCGCAGAAACGAAGAACGTCTCAAGGTGCAGCTGGCACAGCGCAGGGTAGCGGAAAAGGAAGAGACAGGGCTGGAACGACAACAGGTTACGTTGGAGAATGAAACCGAGCGGATTGAGGAGGAGTTGTCGGGGCTGAAGCGGTCGAATATGGAGAGTTTACAGCAACTGGCGAAGTCCAGAGGTCTGTCGAGACCATTGGAGAATTAATTCTCGGCGAAGCATGGAGAATCAACCCCAATCGGGGACGACAAAAGGGGACGCGAATTCGCGCCCCCTTTTCATATTGACCTGTTCAGATAGGGTATTGGGTCATGGCGGCCAGCCTCCTCAAATGCCCTAAGCCGGAGCGCACAACTATCGCAAGTTCCGCAGGCGCGGTCTTCTCTTCTGTAACACGACCAGCTCAGATTGACAGGCGCTTCCAATTCGTAACCCAACTGTACGATCTGAGACTTTTTCATATTAATTACTGGTGTGACAACCTCAATGTTGGTCTCCGGCCTTGTACCCTCGGATACCACTCGCGAAAACCCATCGAAAAAGGCCTGAGTGCAATCCGGATAACCCGAACTATCCTCCTCTACAGCACCTACATATACGGATCCTGCCTTCAAGACCTCTGCCCAGGAAACACCAAGGCTCAGCAGATGGGCATTTCTGAATGGTACATATGTGATGGGAACTTCGTCGGATTCGAGGTCGGCGTCCGGGATATCGAGTTCCCGATCCGTTAACGCTGAACCGCCGATTTGCGCCAGATAATCCGCCTGAACGATCAATCTCAGGTCCTGGGGTACTTGGTAGTGATCCGCAATTTTGGAGAAGGCGAGGCGCTCCCTCTCCTGTGTGGTTTGTCGATAGTCGAGGTGTAGGAGGGCAAGTTGGTGAGATTGTGCGGCTAGTGCAGCGGTAACGCAGCTGTCCAGACCTCCGCTAAGGAGTACGACTGCCAGATCTTTCATGCAGTTCTCACAGTAGCGGCAACCCGCTTGACGTATCCAGCCAGATCGTCCATCAATGAATAGATCGTCGGCAAAATGATCAGAGTGAGCACTGTGGAGACCATGAGTCCAGAGATGACGACGAACCCGATTGGGCCCCACCGTCTGGCAGTGCCCTCAGCTGTTCCATAGATCATTGGAAGCACGAGGGGTGTGAGACCCAGTATCGTGGTGGTCGCAGTCATCAAAATCGGCCGGAGCCTGTCTTGACCTCCCCGGACGATAGCTTCCTTTCTGTGGAGACCCTGCCTTCTGTAGCGGTTGATGTGATCCACGAGTACGATCCCGTTGTTCACGACAATGCCAAAAAGAATCAGCAGACCATATGTGGCATTTGAATCCATGGGAATGTTGAACGCGTAGAGCCCAAGTGAAACACCGATGAAAGCGAAACAGATCGCGAACATGATGGTAAATGGGTGAACATAGGATTCGAACAATGCGGCCATGATGAGATAGACCAGCAGAGCGGCGAATATCATCGTGAAGTTGGTTTCGCCCTGTTCCTGGTTCATCCACCGAAATCTCCGATCCATCTGCCACGAGTAGCCCGAGGGAAGGGGAGTGGCGCGCATGCGCTGAGTCATTTCTCTACCTGCAGCGAACACAGCGCTTTGCTCGGTGTTCGCAAAAACGGTTACCGTGGACATTCTGTTCTCTCGCTCGAGCGCCTGGGGTCCTTTCTGAAGATCGAACTCCGCCAGGCTGGCAAAAGAGACCAGATTACCCGTATCGCTTTCGAACTGTGTATTCTTCAACTGCTCCAGGGTAGCCCTGTCTTCCTCCTTCAACTGAACTGCGATATCGATTTCACCATCATCCGTCTTGAATTTGCTGTTTCCCCTTGTCCCCAAGGCGGTGGCTATGGTTGTGGCAATCTGCCAGGGTGTGAGGCCATATCGCTGCGCACGCTGTCGGTTTACTCTGACCCGAATTTCCTCCGTACCTGTTTCCAAACTTGTTTCAACTTCATGGACGCCCTGGATACCCTCCATGCGAAGTCGCACGTCCTCAGCCAGCATCTCCAGCACTTGCGGATTTCCCCCTTTCAGTTCTACACCTGCACCGGTTGAACTTCCCCCCCAAGACCTTCCCGATTTGAATCGAACTCCGGGAATGTCGGATGGGAGCAGTGCCTTAATCTTGCGCTTCACCTGATCGGTACTCAGCTGACCCTGGTCACCGGGAACGAGATAGAGCGTGATCCTATTGCTTCGCCTGTCACTGAATCGTGTGCTGATGGCCTCAATATCAAGGGCAGATTTCTGTGGAAGAATCAGCGCTTCAACCGTCTCGAAAAGGGCCAGGGCGTCCTAGACGTCATAACTTCTCGGGATTTCCACAGAGAAATCCACTTGTCGTGTGGGTTGCCATCTGTAAGGCTGTTTTTCAATTTTTGTGAAGAAATGGTAGCCCACGCCCAGAAGCATGCAGGAAAGGGCTACCGTAGACCACCTGTATCGAAGCGTGGTATGGACGATATTCTTGTAAACAACCTTCATTCCGCCCATCTTTCGGGCCTGCAGGTGGAGCCCTACGGCTGCGGTTAGCGCAATAAGCAGCATGAGCCAGGCTGCAAGAGGGACATCCATCAGGCCAACAAGCACCCAAATGATATTTTCTTTCAGCCATGTTATGGATTCAACAACGCCGGTCGAATACAGGGCCCAAATAGCTGAGAGTAATAGAATTCCCGAAAAAGCAAGTTTTAGCGTTCTGTCCGTTTTGTTCTCAGCCTCTTCTTCACCGAAGGCCCTGGAAGCGGCGAGGGGAATCAGGCTGAGCGCAATACAAAATGAAGCCCCCACAGAGATGCAAACGGTAAGCGCGAAGTCGCGCACGAATAGGGCACTGCGAGAGTCGGTGATAAAGATGATCGGGACGAATACACAGATTGTGGTGAGAGATGCTGCCAGCACGGGCATGCCAATTTCTCTGCTGCCTTCGCGTGCCGCAGTAAGCGTATCCAGGCCCTCCTCGAATCTCTTTCGGAAGATATTTTCCAATGCCACAACAGCCGGATCGACCAACATGCCAATAGCGACCATCAGTCCCATCATCGACATAAGGTTGAGGGTGATGTTGGATCCGAACACGTGACGCATTATGTACATCATCATGAATACGGCAAGCGCGGAGATAGGGATGGCTGACCCGATGATTAGTGTGGATCGGAAGTTGCGGAGAAACAGGAATATGATGCAGGTGGCGAGGATGCCCCCCATAACGGCCGATTGCGTAACGCTTGTGAGACCGGAGGTCACATCGAGAGACCGATCTCTCACGATCTGGGTACGCAATTTGTCCTGACCGATTTCCTGCTGAATTTGTGCCAGCTCCTGCTTTACTCTCCGGGCGGTATCGACCAGGTTTGCCGTTGAGGACTTCCTGATTGAAATGGTAACTGCATCGCTTCCGTCGAGTCGCTCAAAGTTCTTCTTTTCAGGGTAGTCGTAGCTCACGTCGGCTACGTCTCCAATTTCGATGCCCTTGCGCACCGGTAGCTGTCGGATCTGGTCGACGGCCTCAAACTCACCGATGGTCCGAACGGATAAACGCCTGTCAGCGTCGTTTACATACCCTGCGGAGACATTAATGTTGTTGGAACGGATTGCGCGGCTCAGTGCTCTGATGTCCAGACCGTGTGTGTTGAGCAGATTCTGGTTGACCTCGACAAGCAGGTCCTTCTCCTGCATCCCCTCGACTTCTACACTTCCCACACCTTCCAATCGTTGAAGCCGTGGCAATATGGTGTGTTCATATGCGGTAGCAAAGTCATCCTGGCCATTGTCTCTCCACGTAAGGGCATAGTTTAGAATGGGGAAGTCTTCCGTATTCCACCTTCTGATCGTGATCCGTTCCACATCGTCCGGGAGGTTGCCGCGAACCTGGTCGAGGCGGTCCCGTACGTGAACAGCCATCAAGTCCATGTCCGTGTTCAGATCGAATTCCAAACGGACATACCCTCTGTTATTATACGAGCGTGAACTGAGGGCCTTCACGTGCGACAGCGTCCCCATTGCTTCCTCGAGAGGGCGCGAGATGGACCTTTCGATTTCTTCTGGCGATGAGGAAGGATAATCCACATTAACATACATGACCGGGAAGGTGATGTTGGGGAGATACTCCAGCGGCAATCTTATCACGGAGATCGCACCCAATACCACCACACATATCGCCATCATAATGGTGGTGATTGGCTTTTCTATGGCGTAATCTGAAAGTTTCACAGGTAATCCCCGATGTCAGATCCGGTTCCAAGACATGACCATCTCGTGGAATAAGCAGTTGCTTGCTTCTGGAGAATATAAGTGTGCCTGATGGACGTGTCAAGGCACCGCCCTGCTCCTGCCCAGGATACCGCTTAGTTATCGTCTTCGCGCTCGCTCAACATGTCCCCGCGTTGTAGCCTTTCTGCATTCTCCGTTGACCACAAGATGGCTTTCATAACTTTCTGTGCTGTGATGTAGCGTGTGGCCGCAAGCATATGCAGTCGCTTTTCTTCGGCGTCCTGGGATAGGTCGAAGTGCCTGAAGGCCACTTCCAGGACCTGAAACATGTGGAGTTCAGCATCTTCCCTCAACATGATATGGCCCAGTGTATGCTTCAATTTCGCAACATCGTGGCCCTCTTCCAGATATTGGTTCACAAGCAGTTCGGCTTCGTAAACCTTTTGGAAGTCAGCAAATTCCTTCAAACGGTCGAGCATTGCAGCAGGTGAATCGAATGATTCATTCAGCCCCTGGCCCGGTCGGGGGAGGCGAGCAGAAGGCATATTCAGCCACCTGAGGTAGGTCATGAACACGGCGCCGTGGAAAATCCCACGAAGAAGTTCTTTGCTGGGAGCAAGCTGAAATGCCCTGTAAAGGGCGTGAGCGTACGAGTAGATATTGGCGACATCGTGCCAGTCGCCTTCATTTTTGAGGTGGAAACGGGCTGTTCGTATCGCACCTGCATAGGTCATGGCTCGACATAGGTCGCCCGGCGACACACCTTCACGCAATTTTGTTTCAATCTCCGCAAGGATCGGTTCGAACTCGTCCTGCAGGAACACTTTCGCGAATTCCGAGATATCCAGCGTCGATTCATTCCTCTGATTCGCTTCCCATATACCGTCCAGCCGCGTAAAAATGTCCTCGAGGCCAGGCACACTGTCGGCCCACCTGGCCGTTTCCTCGTGCCGAACCCTTGTAACCAGGTCCACAACGATTGGCCGAATAATTTCGTTGGCACCCTTCCAGTCTACATAATCGAGTGCTTCAAACATCTTGTTGGCAAAATCGAGTGCGTGACCGTCACCTGTGAAATAGAAGTCGGTGGCCGTTGTGAAGATCAAATCTGCAATCTCTTCCTTTGAATAACCCCGCTCATTCAAGGTCATAAGAATTCGCTGCGCAGCATTGCTGTTTCGTTGATCCACCAACCGGCGAAACCATCTTTTGCAGGTGTCCAGATCGGGATCGTCCGCCGATTTAGGCAGGGGAAAACCTTGACGGCGGGATCCACCGGTGCGTCTAGCGACCTGGGTCAAACCATGGACCAGGAAGAGGTTCTGGTCTTTTTCGTCGATGTCATCCCAGAGATTTCCGGCAAGTGCGAGGATAGCTGTTCCAGAAGACCATCCTTCATTGGTCTTGTACGCACCATAAAACAAGCCCTGCTGGATAATATCCTGGGGTGCCGCGCCGGCGTGTCTCAGGGCGGTAACAGCCTTGGCGATGATCAAAGAGCTCCGGTCCTTGAGGCCCTGCTCCAGGATGTATTGACCTCTCTCGATCATCCGCCTTTTGGCGGCCTCCTTTTCATCCGGCGCCAGGCCGACGTAAAGAAATCCATCGTCTCTGACTTCCACGGGGAAGCTCTTCAGATCGTTACCCGATCCCGATGTCTCGAAACATCCGCCGGTCTTCAGATCGAACTCCCAGTGGTGCCAGTGGCAAATGAGAACACCGTCCCGCACACTTCCCTTCGACATGGGGTAGCCCATATGGGGACACCGGTTGTCTACAGCCTGGAATCCTCCCTCGTCTTTGAAAACGGCGATATGAGTTCCCTCAACCGAAAAGGGCTTTCCTTCCTCCTCCTCGAATTCCTCTGCGCGGCACAGCCGATGATATACGAAGGTCGCTGGATCTATCTCCGGAAAGGATCCTCCGGGAACTCTTTCACCATCTATGATGGTGGCGGTATCGTTGGCAGATATACTCATCTCTATCCTCCTGAGTCATTGGTGACGAGAGGGACTGGACATCTATATTACGCTTTCCACCAGAGCCAGACTGACAGGATCGAGCCTGCGGTAGTCCGGGATTTCGTATCGGTTGCCGTCCGCGTCCCGGATCAATAATCTGCCATTGCCGAGGTCACGAATATCACGCCTGCCACTTCTGATTTCAAATGTAAGGGGTCCACGGTCGGTTTCCACATCCCAGCTCGGGACGTGATTTACCTCTTTCAGCCCATTTATTTTCAAAATCTCTGGCGTGAAATAAACTCTTTCCAACTCCGTTTCCAGGGCTTGCCTGCTCTTGGAATCCAGGGCTGTTATATCTCGGATCGTTCCGAGCTCGTCCCCCTGTCTGTCCGTAAGCGTAATGAAACTGTCTTCGGAAGAATGCGGAAAGGCACGGGCAGGAACTACCGGTGTCGCACGGCCTGCCACTTTCAGGACGAGATCGTCGAACGCATCGTGAAACAGGATCGCCTCAACCGGATCCAGCAGGTTCAGTTCGTTTTCCAGGTCATAGGTGTCCGTCATGTATTCCAGTTACCCAATGGTAATTTCCTGCCTCAAGTGCGCTATATGGCTCGGAGCTGGGACATTTGACTCTGCATATTACACAGCTTGGCATAGATGCCATCTTGCTCGATCAGTTCGTCATGAGTTCCTATTTCCGCCAACTTGCCTTTCTCGAGTATCAATAACCGGTGGGCATTCCTCAATGTGGAAAGCCTGTGCGCAATTGCGAATGTGGTACGACCCTTCACAAGACGCTCAAGGGCCTGCTGAATTTGGGATTCGGTTTCGGTATCTACACTTGCAGTCGCCTCGTCCAGGATAAGGATTCGCGGGTTTCGCAAAATCGCTCTGGCAATCGCCAGCCTCTGTCGCTCGCCTCCCGAGACTCTGGTCCCGCGTTCTCCCACAGGCGTGTCATACGCCTCGGGAAATCCCATAATGAACTGGTGTGCGTTGGCCGCTTTGGCAGCTGCTACAATTTCGGCCATCGATGCGTCCGGTTTCCCATATGCGATATTGTCGGTCACGGATCCATTGAAGAGAAAGGGATCCTGGAGAACGACTCCAATCTGATCGCGAAGCGATTTCAGGTCCACATTTCTGATGTCGTGGTCATCGATAAGGATGGCACCTTCTTCCACGTCGTAGAACCGGCAGATCATATTGATGAGCGTACTTTTGCCCGCGCCGCTATGACCCGCCAGGCCGATCATTTCGCCCGGTTCCACCGTGAACGAAAGGTCCTTGAGCGCGATCTTACCCGGTTCGTAGGCGAAGGAGGCTCCTCTGAATTCTACTTTCCCATTTATTCTGGGCATCCTGATGGCGGAAGGCTGGTCCACTACGTCCGATTGTGTGTCCAGGACATCGAAGACCCGTTCGGCAGACGTGGCAGCCCTCTGGAATCTGTGATTCAGCCGGCAAAGTCCCTCTACGGGACCATAAAACTGCCACATGTAGCCCGTGAATGCCACGAAATCACCAAGCGTCAGGGTTCCGCTCAGAACCTTGTTGCCACCCACCCACCATATGATGAGCGTGCCAAGAGACGTAAGGAATGTCATAATGGGTGTGAAGACACTGCGGATCTTGGCAACCCTGATCTCTCCAGATAACAGAGCGCGACTTCTGACTTCGAATTTGTCCACTTCCCGATTTTCCTGAGCGAACGCTTTTACCACTCGGACACCAGGAATCGTGTCTGCCAGCAAGGCGCTGATGCCGGCCCAACGGCGCCAAAGTCGATGATAGACACGGTGCAACCTGGCGCCGAACCGTATTGTGAACACCACGAGCAGTGGCGTGGGCAAGAGAACCAGTACCGCAAGTGAGGGATTCAGGGAAAAGAGAATGGCGCAGATGATCAAGATGGTAGCCACATTCCGGATGGCCTCCTGAAGACCATCGCTGATGAAATCCTGCAGTCTGCTCACATCGTTCGTGATGCTTGACATGATGCGCCCGGTTTCCCGCTCATTGTAAAAACTAAGGGATAGATGATGCAGGTGTCTGTAGACCTGTTGGCGCAAATCGAACGTGATGGTTTGGCCCAAACATGTCATGATATAACTGCGGAAAGCACTGAGCGCATTCCGCGAAATGTTTACCAAAAGGAGCAGGCCTACAAGCAATGCAAGCAGATCTGGTCTTGTGAAATCCGACCAGATGGAATTGGCTGCGCTGGCGGTGGGCGCCAGAACTTCGTCAATCAGGATCCGCATCAACAGGGGTGGCGTCAAACCAATAAAAGTTGCCGTGAGGAGCAGTACGAGACTCATTGTGGCAAATTTCCAATAGGGGAGCGTATAGCTGAGCAGCCTGAATATCAATTTTCTCGTATCCAGGCATGCCGGACAGACGCCCATCCGATGTGGGATAACCTGCCCGCACGTCTCGCACCTTCGTTTTCTGTTCCTGGTACCGTCCAGATTTCTTCTGGTAATTTTCTCGTCGGCACCTACGGGTCGGACCGCTTTGATCAGCTCTTCGATTTCTTCAGGCAAATTGCTGAATTTGGGAAGCTGGCCTAGCGTAAAGTGGGCAACCGTTGCGCCTTCGTGCAGTGTTCTGACTTTCAGGACACCACTGCCGAAATTCGTCCGGACTTCCACTTCCCGAATTTCGGAAATGGGAATTTTCTCCACTTGAGACAGCCCGGCTCCGTCGGGATAAATGTTGATGAGTTCTTCCGAGGTTGCCAGGAGCCAAGCTTCCCCAAATTGGCCATCTGGTAAAATATCGGAGGATACAGACAGTCGAAAACGTTTTGAAATGTCCGATTCTCCATTCAGTGCAGCAAGAACAGACGCGGGAACTTCCTCTGTTGTAGGCTGCTTGGCCGTGGTATCCGTGGACATGTTTGTCTGGTCTCCTGGTGAGAGCAGTTGCTTACTTATGGCAACCCAAAATAGCTGATTGGTATGGGGCAGTCAAGACAAGATCCAAGGGGAGAAACCGGAGGGTAACTGCAAAAAGTCAGGGGTTGCGACAACAAACTCGCAACCCCTGACTCGAGATGTAATACACTCTGCGTTTATCTGCGGTTCAGAAACCACCTGCACCAGATCGCAAACCTGGGTCTGTGGAGTCGACCTATCCGGTTCTCCATGTCCGAAGGTGGTGCCGGATATTGAGGGAATTCTGACTGAACAGCCGCGATTAACGACTTGTGGTCCCGGTTCTTCACCGAACCGGGATCGTTGAACAACCGACCTGTAATTGCGACCTGGTTCCTGTAATTCGATTCGGCTTCATTCGCCCTTTCAAGCAGGTTGGTGTAGTTGTCAATCAGGTAGTTCAGTTTTCTGTTGTATCGATCTACCATTTCTTTGAATCGGATGGAGACTGCGACCGCGGTTTGAGGGTTTGAAGATCGGTCCCCCGAGGCATGCCGAAATGGCCAGCCACGCCAGCTCAGAAACTCGATGGTCGAATCCAGCGATGGAAACGAGGAAGCGAATTCTTGAGCAATCGGTTCGATTGCGGCCACAGCCTGTCTGAGATCTTCGGATTCACGCTGGAGCAGGCGCTCTGCTTCGATTCGAAGGTTCTCGGCATCTTTTCGGTATTGAAGGTGTTGGGGCAGGATGTTGTTGTCCTTCAACAGCTGATTAGAAACCCGTTTTTCCTCGCCTCCTTTGAAATAGGATTCGAGGTCTATGGGCTTACCGAAGCCGGGCAAATCTTTTATGTCCTGTTCCCGAGCCACCTGTGCCAACAACTCATCCAGACCGCGAGGTTCAGGTTCGCCCCCTGGTCGCCGCCTGACGTTTTTTTTCTCCTCCATGGTATCGCCCTCCAAGTCTCCGGAATATTTCGAATATTATATGCGTGCCGGCTTTCCTAGTCAAGGTGGCACAAGGTTCAGGCCTGGGAAAATTGTCATTTGAGTCATAATGGAGTAAATTGAATTCTGACCACGTCGATAGGTATGGAGGGCTCACCGTGAGAAGTGAAATGAATGCAATAAATGGCGAGGTTGAATCCCACAGGTTCAACCTCGGATACACGCTGGGATCAGGTCAGGTGTTCCGGTGGGGGCGAGACGGAGACGGTTGGTGGAAGGGTATTGCATATGATACCGTGTTTCATTTGCGGCAGGTAGGTGACTCCATCGCCTACCGCTCTTCATCAGAGCAAGTAACCACCTATGCCGGGACGATGTCTGTGCCCGATTTTCTGGTCTGGTATTTGCGCTTGGACGAACAACCCCGAATCAGAGTCCCACGGAAGGATACCTGGCTCAGGGCCGCGCGTGACGAATTGAAAGGTCTGCGTTTTGTTCGGCAGGATCCATTCGAGTGTATCATCTCCTATGTGTTGTCCGTTCAGGCGCACATGAATCTCACCAAGAGACGCATTAGTTTCATCTCCAGATCGTTCGGGAAGGCAATTCACTTTCAGCAGGAGATCTACTGGACCTTTCCGGAACCCGTTCTGGTTGCTGCTCAGGATGGAAATTTTTTCCGGAGGCACAGATTCGGCTGGAGATCAGAGCGGGTTCCGCATTCCGCCAGATATGTTTCGGGGCAGGTGGCGGACAAAGTTACACCTTCCCTGTGCGAATGGAGCACCGTAGTAGATGAACTGAAGGCAATACCGGGGACGGGTGTGGGTCTCAAGGTGGGGAAGTGTATCGATTTGTTCGCATTGGACAGATTGGATTCAGTACCCGTCGATACGTGGGTCCTCAAGCTGGCCAGGGAATGGTATGGCGTCAAGGGTGGGGACGCGAAGGTGTGCGCGTGGGCTGAAGAAAGAGGGGGTAAAATGGCGGGGTATATGAACGAATACCTTTTCATTTATTTTAGAGAGTTAACCGCGCCCTCTCTCCACGATAAAGTGATCTCCTTCTGTGCTTCAGGTGAACCTTCTCCGGAGTTACCATTCGAGCCCAATTCCAAATGAATTCCTTGGACGCGATCGCTGGTCCTTGATAATATCCTTTCCAGGGTGCGCCCGGGATTTTATTTCTGATATTTTCAACGGAAATTCTTACATTCTTTAAATGGTCCCAGCCCTACCGGGATCGTGTTTCCCACGGTTCCTGATCACTATGGAGGCCCTTCAATGGCCCAACCGGCTTCCCTGAATAAAAACGCATCAGATTCTGACGGAGTGCCGGAGCAGGGACCGGAATCTCTGGTCACAAAGTACCGGCGCATGAGTCACAAGATCGGGCGCATCGTCCTGCCCAATTCTCCATCGTCCAGTTCGATTCCGTTCTTCGAATATTTTAAGTGGTACCGGTTCACCCGAGTTACGCCCAAGTTGCCGCCTTCCATCGATATCCAGACACAGAGTGGTTGCAATGCCCACTGCACATTTTGTGGTGTCGGTAAGGAAGAGAACAAGGTTCAGGGTAAGATGAGTGACGAGCTTTTCAGGAAGATCGTCGATGAGGTAATGGATTATCCTTCGCTTTACCAGATCAATCCTTACCTGCTCAATGATCCTCTGGTGGACCGTACCATGCCGGAGAAGTTGGAATATATCGCACATAAACGAGGGAAACGCAGCACGCCCAAGGTGCGGATCATCACAAACGCAGGACTCTTGACCGAAGAGACCGGATACAGGCTGCTAAAGTCTGAAAGTCTGGATGAGATCAATTTCAGTTTTCACACAATTCTGCCGGACGTATATGAAGAAATGATGGCTCCTCTGAAATTCGACAAAGTGATGGGAAACATTCTGAATTTCAAGGAAATGTGGGATAGATATCCAGGAAAGAAACCCAGGTTGGAAGTGTGGACGGTTTTGACCCGGCCCGTCCAGGCGAATTTGAAGAATGAGCAAGCCTACTGGAAGAAAGTGGGTATCGGCTTCAAGGCCAGAAAACTGGACAACAGGGCCAACAAGGACATCGAGGCGCTGGGACTGGGTGACCGGGAGTTTGAGCGCACCGCCTTTTGCGTGGTTCCATTCTGGCGTACGTGGGTCATGTGGAACGGCGATATGATCATGTGTTGCGTGGACCAGGAAAGGTCGAATTTGCTGGGTAATTGCACCAATCGTTCAATCAAGGAAATCTGGCAGGATCCTGCATACCAGGACTTGAGGCAACGTTGGCGTACCCAGCAGCTGAGTGGTTTGATCTGCGAAGATTGCAAGGGAACCTGATGGCTCTGGGTGCAGCGCAGGGCCTTCTCACAAGAACTGTGGATTTGTCGTGCTGAGTGCGTGTCTGGACAGAATTCGAAGTTATTTTATTCTCAGGATGAGAAGGGATTGGCACTTCAGACGCCTGATGGAGACCTCGCCCGCCCTGAAGTGGCTCGACGCAAAGCCAGGGGAGCGCATCCTGGACATCGGATGCGGAGATGGGACCTACGACTACCGAATCAGACGTCGCGGCGCCCAGGTGGTGGGATTCGATATCGCTCGGTACAAACTGCGAAATGCGACGAAATATCACGCCCGAGGCGGTACGATTTATCTTGACGCAAATGCCGAAAAGATGCCCGTCAAGACTGGCTCGTGCGATGCGGTGGTGAGTTTCTGTGTATTCGAGCATTTGCTGAATGACGAGGCTGTACTCGCAGAATCCCACCGCGTGCTTCGGTCGGGAGGCCGCGTATTGCTGACGTTGGATAGTATGAGCAACCCGGAACTCCCGGAATCGGAACGGGCGCGCCTGAAGAACGAACATGGTGTGAACCAGTTTTATTCGGTTCCGGAGATCACAGAGAAATTGAAGGCACGCGGGTTTCAGGTCGCCCGCACCCGCTATCTGATGGGGTCTGGTCTGGATTTTCAGCTCATACGTTTGAGTTATGCTACAGAAAAAATGAACAAAGTATCCGCGGCCCTGGTGAGGACCTTTCTGGTTACCGCCGGCCGACTGGCGAGCACCCTTTGGGGCATCGGAAAAATGCCATCAGCTGGGTGGACACTTATGGTTGAAGCCGTACGAAACCCGTAACGAAAGAACTCGAGGTTTTTGTGCCTAAAGCGAAAGTCATCGCCAAAATCCTTGCTGCAAAGTTCGGAAAAGCGTCTCCTCTTGCGGTTACGTTCGAGATTACACATCTGTGTAATCTGGCCTGTGTATACTGCGATCGTCACACCCCGCTCCCCAACGAGATGACCCGGGATGAGATATTTTCGGTCTTCGAGCAGTTTATCGCCCTGGGAATGTGGAAGATGAATCTGGATGGAGGGGAACCTCTCGCACACAGCCACGCCGTGGAAATGGTGGATTGGTTGACCGACAGAGGAATCTCCACCAGGATGAACACGAATGGCATCCTCGTCCCTAAAAAGGTCGAGACGGTCAAGAAACTGGATGTGGTAAAGATCAGCCTCGACGGCCCCAGGGAGAGCCACGACTCTGTTCGGGGCGAAGGGTCATTCGACAAGGCGATAAGAGGCGCTGAGGTCGCACGGGAAGTGGGCGTACCCAAGGTCGAATTCACCTGTGTGGTTGGGCAGCATAATGCAGACCAGATCGAAACTCTGATTGACATGGTCGAGGAACTGGGATTATCCATCATTTTTCAGCCCTTGCGGAACAGTCTTTTTCAGGGAACGGACAGGGATGGCGCGGAATTTCAGCTTCAACAGCAGCAGTTAATGCGGGCATTCGCCAGGATCGAAGAACGCAAACGCGAAGGCGGGCCAATTGCGAACGAATGGTCCAGTTTGCACCATTTCAGGACTTTCCCGGAAGACACGTCGCTTCCGTGTTCAGCTGGCTGGATATCGGTAACCATGGATCCGGAAGGCAATCTCTACCACTGTGGTCAGATCAACAGGAGCGACAAATCCTGCAATGTGGTTAAGATTGGGGTGAAAGAGGCCTTCGACAGAATGCCCCGCTACGGATGCTCTCAATGCTGGTGTGCGAGAACCGTAGAAGGAAATTACAAATGGGGTGGGCGGCTAGACAAGAAAATGCCGCTCCGCCGGAATGAAGCTCTTGTGTAAGCAAAAATGAGCGCTACGGAAGATCGACAACAAGACACCACCGACCTCGCCAAAGGGACGGGGGTAAACCTGCTGGGCAATTTCGGCAGAATATCTGCCGCAGTTGCCTTTATTTTTGCCTCCCGAGTATTCGGCATGGAGGCCGTGGGAATTTACGTTCTGGCGTGGTCAGTAATCGACCTGGTGAGCAAGCTTGCCATATTCGGTTTGGATATCAGTGTTGTCAAATTTATAACACGTTCGCGTCTGGTGGAGGCACCCGGGGAGGTCTACAAGATCCTTGGCGACGCCCTGTCGATCAGTCTTGGAACCAGCATTACCTTTGCCGTGCTTGTCTATTTCCTTTCTCCCTGGGTCGCTGGCGAAGTCTTCGATAAGTCCTATCTCATTTGGCCACTGCGGTCCCTGGCGTTCGCCATACCTCTCACCACGTGTACGTTTGTCCTCCTTGGCACAACCAAGGCCCTCAAGATCATGAGTTTCGACGTCCTTGTGAAGACGATCGTCGAACCGCTCACCTTTCTGGCTGGCGTAGGCATTTCCGCGCTGGTGATGGAAGACGGCCAGGGCATGGTATATGCCCAGCTTCTCGCCCTGCTCGGCGGAGCAATTACATCTGTCGTGCTGTTCAGCCGACATTACTCGGTTCGGCGGTGCGTGTCGGAGATGTCCCTGGCGGCCTTTCGCTCTGAACTTGCACGAATCGCGTTTCCCGTTTCGCTCTACAACCTGCTCAGCATTCTCGCTGCACGTCTCGATGTGTTCATGCTCGGATATTTTCTTCCCATCGATCGAGTAGGAATCTATGGAATGGCCAGAGAGGTTGCTTTCGTAGTCAAGAAGAACCGACAGGCGAGTGAACCCATTTTCGCCCCAATCGTGTCGGAGCATATCCAGAAAGGGGAAACCGCGAGAGTAGCTGATTCGATGTCTACCGTTACTCGCTGGACGCTGGCCATTAGTTTACCCTATGTAGGAATTCTCTATTTTGCGGGAGACTATATCCTTGGTCTTTATGGACCCGAGGTGGTTTTAGGGACGAACGCAGCTGTTCTTTTGGCCATTGCCCACCTTGTAAATGGTGTGTTCATTTTTGCCGAACTCATGCTGCTTATGGCCGGGCGTCCATATCTCAATCTGATCAACATGATTCTGACAGTTTTGATCTCGGGAGCCGCCTGCATCACTCTGATTCCTTCCATGGATCTGATGGGACCACCGGTCGCAGCTCTGATTTCCTTCGGTTTGGTACATGTGGTGAGGCTAATTCAGGTCAAAAAGGTGATCGGAGTACATCCCTTCCGATGGTCACTGTGCAAATCCCTCATCGCATTTTCCGGTGCGATGGCCGTCGTCCTTTTGATAGAGAGTTATGTAACAGGTTCGATCCCGTTTGGCGGAGTGCTCTCCGGTGCGATGTTTCTGCTGGTATACGGGGGACTCATCTGGGGACTCAAGCTGGAGCCGGAGGAGCTGCGTCTGATCGGAAAAATCGGTTCTCGCATCAAGCGTATTCTGCATTTGGCATGATTCCATATCAAGTTCGGAGATTCAAATGATTCCAGCAGTCTTGCTTGCGCATCATGACACGAATGGTAGGCCCAACTGTATGCGGAGGCTTTGTGGGCTAACACTGGTTGAGCGCATTCTGAAGATGCTTCTCTATCAGGAGGTCAGGCAGATTCTGGTCATTACGCGGGAAGGTCTGGGAGAGGAAGTCAAAGACCATCTCCACGCACATCCCTGGGATCTGGAGATCGACTTTCTCGAACTGGACGCTGAAACGCTTTCCTTCGATTTCGATGCACTTCGCAAGGCCAAGGAAGTACTCTGGGAAACACTTTTGGTGGCACGCGCCGATTACGTATATGATGCAAGGGCGCTCACACGGATGGTATCATCCCGGGCAAGCACATTGCTCGTTGGTTCGAGACCTGTTCTGCCACGGGCGCAACTCGAAACGACCCCACAGGATGCAACTTATTACTACGGACTGAGTTTATTAAATAGGGTTACACTGGGCAACGAGGAGGTTTCCTGGCCCTCGTCCGATGGTGCGTCCCCTTCGGATTCTCTTGAGCAGATGGAGCGGGATGGCCTTGTTGAGTTGCTCAGACTCGATGCGCTGCCCACGTATATGGTGAATCTCAGGCGCTCCCTACCGATTGCCTGCTTCGCTTTGCAGTCCGATGAAGATGTTCGTGTGGGAGAGCATATCCTGATTGATGCGACACAGAAGGGCACTCTCGATTTTCCTGCTCAATACCTTCATCCGGCGCCTGAGAACTGGATCACGCGGAGATTGTTGAACACGTCGGTGACCCCCAATCTGGTGACGCTGGTTTCCAACCTGGTCGCATTTGTGGGACTCTGGTTCTTCTGGGAGGGGAGGATGGCCGAAGGGGTGGCAAGTGCGCTCGCGGTGGGTATCTTGGATGGGGTGGACGGTAAGCTTGCTCGACTAAAACTCCAGTATTCCAGGTTCGGTGATAAACTGGACCACGTTCTGGATCTGATATATGAACCTCTTTGGTATCTGGCTATCGGAGGGTTCCTGTCCAGACAAACCGACTATTCAGATTTAACATTCGTTCGGGTGAGCATCGCTATCGTGGCATTATATTTTCTGGACAGGATTGCCACTGGTGCATTCAAGCTGATCAGAAAAATCGAACTCTTCGACTATTCCGGGATAGACCGTCTGGTGAGAAAACTGGGTGCCAGGCGTAATACCAATGTGCTGCTGCTACTTGTAGGCGTGATCCTTGGCGGCATGGACCAGGCGCTTTGGGCAATTCTTCTGCTTACCGTGATCACCACCCTTTTTCATTGTGTCCGGGCGATACAGCTCAGTTTGTGCTCGAAAGACAATCATTGAAGTGGAATTACGGAGGATTCGGACATATGAAGAAGTTCGTACACATCATTATGCTGTCGGCTTTCACACTGCTGATACCTGGAGCGGGATGGGCGAGCGAAGATCCGGATCACATTCGCGTGGATATGACCCAATGGTATCGGAAAGACCACAGGGAATGCAAGGGTCCGACAATCATGTCGATTGAGGATGGATCGGTTCACATCATCAGTGAGCAATCGACCGGACTGTTCTGGCAGATTCCTTCATCAAAAAGCACTGCCGTGTTCCTGGATCCCAACGTACATACCTGGCTGAAGAAATGTGAGCGACCGCCCAGAAGCTTCAACAAGGATATTCAGAAATCCGGTTTCGATGATTTCATTGAGGTGAGCGAGTATCCGCACCTGTCCTGGCGTTGGAAAGTCGACTATTCCACGATTGGGAAGCAGAAGGTGCGGAAGAGCGGCAGGCTGGAGAAGAAATACGATGATTTCAACGGTAAGCTTGGAATCTCAATACTGAAGAAGGGGAGCGACACCATCAGAGAGGTGGCATATGTCTGGTCAAACACACTGCCCGAATCTCTGATGTTCAAAACCGAAACCACTATTATTCCCTTTGTGTGGAAGCTGGAATGGCGGAGATTTGTGGTGGAAAGCGGGCTGGAGAATGTGGGCAAATGGGTACTGGAGTCCAGAAACCTTTACGAAGACTACAAGAAGGGATATCCCGGAGAGGAGCCAGGCAGGATATTGCGGGTATATGTGATGACCGATTCGGACAATATGAACAGCAAGGCTGCGACCTGGTACGGAGATATCGAGTTCCACAGGCAGGCGCCGTGAGTCCAATAGGGTAACGTATAGCACGGCTGACAATAAGCCCGAAGTTCCGAATCGAAGCCTGGTGGGAACACTGCTTGGCAAGATACTGCGGACCGGCTGTACTCCTAATCCATGTTTCAACCAAACATAAAAGCCCCACGGCCTGGCAATTCAAAATTGTGACCGTGGGGCTTTTGCATATTTGATCGCACCAGACTACGCCCGAACGAATCTCGGATTTCCGAAACCATCGTTGATCACGTGGCTCCTGGCAGGGATTTCAGCCTTTTCCGGAATGGTCAAATCCAGCTCTGTACTGTTTTCGATTACGGTACCATCTCCTACCCTTACCGCATCACCCAGGTTGACATTTCCCGGTGTCTTGTTGCCGCCGAGTACCGTGCCAATGACCACTGAAGAAGCAATTCTGCACGCCTTGCCGGTTCTGACAAACCCATAAATCTGCGTGTTTGGGCCAATGGTTGTGCTGTCGCCGATTCGGACCGGACCGAGCAGCGTGGCGTCGGTGCCGATTTGAACGTAATTACCGATCGCAGGATGGCGCAGTCTGACTCTTCCGCTAAGTCCCCCCAATGTGCAGGGGTAGATGTAACATCCGGATCCGATTTCTCCAGTCTGCCCTGTTGTGAGACCCCGGTGCGGATGATCCAAAAAGTTTGCATCACCAATTGTGGATTCAGGGTGCAGATCGGCCTGGTAATACCGTCCACCCAATTCTGAAACGGCTCTCGGAAGCAAGGGAACGGGTACCCGTTCCAACTCCGGCTCCGAGTCTGCATAACCAGACCGCGTGAGCGCATGGGCGATGTCGTGGTAAAAAAGGACTCGCCAGCCGGGATAGGTACTCACGACTAATTGCAACAGATAATCGAAGGCGAAATCCAGGCCATTCAATTTCAGAAACTCCTGATAGGGACCAAAATCACGTTGGTCGATCGCCTCATCGATTACGGTGACATGGTTCAGTCTGGAAAGCGCGTCAATGCAGGAGTCGTGCCTTGTGGTAATATAGGCATCCCAAACAGCCGGGTCTTTGAGCGAGGCGAACCGATTCCACAGGGAACGTTCTTTAAGTCTTGGGATTTCGGAGAGAAGCGCAAATGTTGATCCCAGCGCAAATGTTTCAATGTCGGCACCGTTGCCCTCCGCCGCCAGAAAGGACTGGACGATCATGGCATAGAGCTGATCGGCAATCTCCTCGATCTCGGTTTCGAGGCCGGAACTTCGTGTTGTCTCGAGTGCATTGTGCGAGCCGGGCGCGACACATTCCAGGAGGTTGCCGAGCACGGTCTCCAGGATGTCCCGATTAACGAAACCGCGTCCGGATGGCTGGGACAGAATCCCTCTACTGATGGGGTCGATTCGGAGTACCGCGGCCTCTTCCTGGGTATAAATGGACTGCAGACGTTTTACGACCTGCTGGAGTAGCGGTCCCTTTCGAGATTCATAGGAGGCGTCGAACAGGGAAGTCTCATTCATTGCGTATTGCCTGATCCTTTCACGAGTTCTGTTGTATCAGGTGGAGAGGGATTGTCATTCCCAGGTCTTCAGCTTCCTGGATGACCTCGTCAGATACGTCTGCACCCAGACCATCGACCATTCGATTCATAACACAGAAAAATGAAACGTGCATCGCGATATCACCGATTGCGGCATCCGAGAATCCGTGTTCTCTCAGGGTTTCCACATCCTGTGGAACCATTCTCCCGGGAGTCAGTGTAAGTTTTGCCGAATAAGTCAGCATTGCACTGTCTGAAGCGGTCAGGGGGGCCTTTGTGTAGTCCCTGATCAGACCCTTGTAGAGCGCCTCGTCTTTTGTCAAGTTACGGACCGCCCGCCCGTGTGAAATTGTTCAGAAGACGCAGTCGTTAAGTCTTGAAGTAACGGTAGCGATCATTTCGCGCTGTGTCCTGGAGAGGTCCGACTTTCCAAAACGCGCAGCCTTCTGCCAGAGATCGAACCACTTGAGGGCTGTGCCGTTATTCGTGAATACCGAAAACGGTGTCGAGAAACAGGCTTCACCTTCAGGCAATTCCTTCCACAACCCCTGTTTTCGTTTCTCGGAGTAGACTTCTGCAAGGTCTCCTGTTGCTTCGCCTTCATTTACTATTTTTATCCAGGCCATCCCACGTTCCGTTCTGAAATTTGATAGAAACGGGCGGAAAGTAATGGAAATAATACACAATTGGTGCAAAAACGGATAGAAAAAATTGTGAGCAGATTCCACAACACATTGCGGTGGAGGGATTTAACTCTGTACCTCAGAGCTGAGACGACGAGGTTGGCTGGCAAACCCGTAGGCGTGCGGCCAGGGCGCTGCTCTGGTTTGGGCAGCCTCACTCTACCCAGACAGAACCCAGGGGCTGGTATAACGTTTGGCCCTTCCAGGCCTTGCGAGTCTCAACAGGCGCCAGAGAGTGGATAGGCTTACCTTGATAGGTGCCCCGGGTTCTCCCGGTTGTTCGGTTAACTTTGGCGGCCAGGGTATAGTGGCCTCCGGATATGAATCCGGGAATTTTGAAAATGAATCGATCCTTTCTGTAACTGCCGTTCGGCAGGTCTGCAGGGACGATTTCCAGGTGTTTCGATGCGGTGAAGTCGTGGGCAGAAGGGATCTGCATTTTATCATTTACGAAGGCGAATTCGGCAAAGTATTTGGCTGTTCGGTCGCCGGTACGCTGGACCAGGAAGCTGAACTCGAAGATCTCGCCTCGTTTGATGATGGCATCAACAGGTCTGTCACCCATGTTCAGGGGATTGTGAAAGGCTTTGGAAATTCCCTTGTCCAGACCGGAAATGTCGAACCCCACAAATCTGATTTCTGAAAAATATCCCGCTTCTGAACTGACCGCAATCGGGATCGGAACGAGACTTATCTCCGCTTCAGGTTTGGGATCGACTTTCAGGAGATAGGGGTCCTCCGCTGACCGAACCGTCCGGAAATGGTCGAATTCAGGCGGCATTCGATCATCCAATACTGCGAAAATGGGCCGTTCTGTGTTTTGATTTACGAGATCTTTTAGCGACCGGAGACGATCAGCCACATTTAACCCCACTCCCATGTCTCCAGTGAATCCAGCTTCCGTTCTGACCTCCACTTTGCCCCTGAATCTTGGCGCCAGCCGACCCAGGGTGTAGATGTCGATGTCCGGTCGCAGACCTCTCACATACTGGAAGTATTTGAATCGTGTTGCGTGTCCATCGTCCTCTCCGACGATGATCGCGTTCGGAGGAAGATTTTTGAACCTTTCCAGACGTTGGTCGTAGACCGTCCGGTTACGCGTCACCGCGGTAATGGAAAGGTATTGGCTTGCGAGAAGGAACAGCGGTATTGAAACGCTGATGAACCACGGAGCAAGGCTGTTAATTCTTGGGGACAGGACTTCTCTGACCGACTCATTCACATGGCTGAGCGCAATGCCGAGAAATCCTGTCAGGAAATAAAATGACGGCATGAAAAAGACGTCCTTGTCTGGCACCTGGTAAGAAAGCACTGGCAAGAGTGTCGTGATAAAGGCAAGCAGGAGCACCGAATCGAATACCCGATCAGGTGATGTCCCCGCCGAAAACAGTCGGGTTGAAATCGGCTGTTGTTCCTGTCGTGTCCTGATACGTCTGGAGCGTGCCAACGACTTGCGTCGATCTTTCCTGGAGGGCATTTCCAATGTCCCTCTGGCCGGTCTGATTCCTGCTACGAGCGAGAAGATCGTGATCGCGAGACCTGCCACTGAGAGGACGGAACTGGCGAGAGACAGATTCTTACCATACGACTGCAGGTAGGAGACCAGGAGTGAAGGGTATTGCGAGAGCGGTGTTTCGAAGAGTTTGGCGCCCGTAAACTCCTCCGCTGAAAGATACCACCAGTACCACCTTGGTGACTGGAGTTCATATCCGTTCAGGTAGACAAAATCGCTGATGAACTCGTTGCCCTGGGACAGCCGAATCGGGATATAAAGAAAGGGCGTGAGACCTAGAAGCCCGGCAAGAATCGCTTTCAGGAATCGCCGAACTTGCCAGGTGTCATCCTCAAGGAGGGTCCCGCTACGTAAGGTCAGGAGGATTATGGCTGGCGTGATGAGTCCGGTCAGCAAAATATTTGTCGTTGCGCCCAGCCCAAGCGAGAAGAACAGCAGGTAGAGCACCCTGTCATCTCTGGTCTTCAGCCACCGTATTGCCAGGAAAAGAAACAGACCGAGAAAAGTCCATTGCACTGTGTAGACTTCCGCGATGGCGGCGTGAATCCAGAAGATATAACCAAAGGCCAGGCACAATCCTGTGGCAACTCCGGCGATGCGATCTCCTGTCCGTTCTGCAAGGGCGAGAGCGAGAAAGAACGAGGCGAGCGCACCAAAGACTGTGGAAGTGAGTATGACACCCGTATCGGGAATGGCGAATGGCAGGAGAGAGAAGAGGTGTGCGAGGATCAGGTAAAGCGGGTGGCCGGGTGGGTGGTCGATTCCCAGTGTATGTGCGGCGATCACCATTTCCGCACTGTCGATGGTGTAGATGGTATCCAGTGCCCAGACGCCTGACATGGTCAGGAGATAGACGAGGAGCGGGATGAAAAGTGCCAGCGAAAGTGGAGCGTACTTGCGGAACGTCACGGCCCGATCGCTCCCTGGAGATAGCTGCGAAACGCTTCGGGTGAGTGGATGAGGGATCGCTGGATCTCCACGGAGGGAAGGCGATACGGATGTGAATCCTGAGTGATATATCTCGCGGCAAAGGGCGGGCCACCGTCTTCCTCATCATTTCCCTCGACCCCGACCAGATCGGCGTAGCGAATCTTCTTGCCATCGGCTTGATATTCGGTGCCCACTATCCAAAGCCGCCCGAAGCGATATCTGGCCATCACCTGTTTTTCTGCGGCTGAACTCCAGCTGGTTCCGGTGAACGCGAAATCCCTGGGTAAGGTTCCCAGTTCCCTTTCGATTTCCACATCGCACGCCTGTAATTCCTCTGCAAGGGCTTCCCCGGTTGGGTCCTTTTCGAAGAGCTGTGAAAGGTTTGGGTGAGTGACTGTGTGCGCGCCAATATGCCAGCCCAAATCAGCGAGTTCCCGCACCTCCTTCCAGGTCATCGTCTGGTCGTTGTAGCAATGGCTTTCCGGATCCATCATTCCCGTGTTGATAAAGAGATTGCCGGTGTAACCGTGTTTGCTCAAGGCCGCATGGATACCCTGTCGCATCGACATCATGGGATGATCGAAATCGAACATGATGGGTCGGTCCGGGAGATCGCCATCTTCCTCGCGCCAGGCATATAGGTCGTTGTAATTGATGGAGGTGAAGCCCATCTCCCGTGCGATTCCTGCAAGGGAGTCCAGGTGGGATTCTGTAAGCGGGTACTCGCCGCCTTCGCTAATCCCGTGGCACATTGTAATGGGTATCCGCATCTGCATCCTTTCACGCTTAATCGCTAAAGAAGGCTCTCGGTGTGCTGGCGGAGACCTTCGTGGATGGGTGTGGCCGGCACCCTTGCGCCGGTGGCTTCGAGTTTCGCCTGGCTGTATATCCGGTGGCACACAAAGGAACAGCTCTGGGGATTTTCTAGGAGGAATTGGCTGACAGGGATTTCAAAAATTTCAGGATGGTCCGCCCCAAGGACGTCGGCAATGATGTTATAGTATTCTCGGGATTCGATGATGTCCGGACCCGCAGTGCAGAAGATTTCACCGTACGTTTTCTCATTGCCGTGCAGACTGAGCATCAGGTCTGAAAGGTCCCCAGCGAGGATGGGCTGCTGCAGGAAGTGACCTCCGCCTACGAGCTTTAGCGGAGTCCCGGCTTTGATCTTGGAGATCAACTCCGGATCCCGGCCGTGTTCGGGAAGACAACCCAATTGTGAGCCCGGACCGTAAATATGGCAGGGGCGGACGACCGACCAGACCATGTCGCCAGTGTTTCCATTCAGAAACTCCAATTCACACAGGCGCTTCTTGCTGCCGTAATTTTCACCGGGAATATAGTGATCGGTTACCTCTGGCTGAGGGAAGATTCGGTGAGCAGGATCGAATACGAAATCCGTTGAGACGAAGACCAGATGATCGGCTAGCCCGGGGAAGACCTCGATATCCTGTCGAGCGTCGGCCGGGTCGTAAGCGATGCAATCCACCACCAGATCCCAGTGCTTGCCCGCTCCCGTAATCGCTTCTTTGAATGCAGAACGGTCGTGGCGGTCTACGGAGATGCCGGTAACACCATCGGGAAGCGTGCGTTGACCGCGGGTGACAACAGTTACTTTGTGACCTTGACGCACCGCCAGATCAGCGAGTGTGCCGCTAAGAAACCCACTGCCTCCGATGACGAGGACTTCCAATGCTTGGGACATGATTTGTGAACTCCTTTCCTTGAGAGTAAGTCTGGTCAAGGTAAGGAAGGCAACCGTTTCTGTCAACAAGCTGGGTTTCACCCGGCAATCGCATGAGAACTTAGATCAATGCAACAGGGCCGCAGACGTTGTTCGCCTGCGACCCTGACGGATCAGCTCGTCTTGACCCAAGTTAACTCAAGCGACGAGATTTCCACCTCTCTGTTTGGCCTTGTAAAGTCCGTTGGACATCGTATGGTAGAGCCGATCCACCAGATCCGGAATCTCCTTCTTATCTATTGTCTGCTCCAGCGAGGCCACACCGACACTACACGTCAGATCCGAGGACTCAGCCTTTTCGAGTTTGAAGGTGGATGCGTGAAATTCAGTCTTGATCTCAGTGCCTCTTCGCCGCGCCCGCCCACCTGCAATTCCCAGGAGCAGGATCGCAAAGTTGGATCCATCCGGATGGTAGAGTTTTTCATCTCCACGTAAACATCCTTTGAGGAATTTGGCCATTTCCACGATGAACTGGTCGCCGACTTCCCGTCCGTGCTTCTGATTCAACTCACCCAGTCCGTCGGGAGAGATGACCAGGCAGGACAGATTGGTCTCTTTTCCGTCCCACTTTCTCAGTTCAGCTGGCAACACCACTTTGAACAACATCATATTGTTCGGGAGGTCGGTCAACCGGTTGGTTCCTGCGAGGTGCATCCATCTCTTGTTCTCCGCCTCCAGTTGATGGATACGTTTGTGCAAGTCTTCGATGGTCAGGTCGTCAAGATTACTTTCAGCCATGAAGTCCTCCCGGAATATCCTGCCCGACAAATGGTTACGAACCACACTTGAACTATGTAAAAGATACCTCAGGTGAGGGAGAACGACAAGTATCGGGTGCAGACATACGGCATTATCTCAGATTCAGGCCAATTTTCCACACGTGTGGAAAATTGGCCTCCTGACGTTACTTAGCCGAACAGCGGGGCTCTTGCGACACGGGATAAGTGCCCAAACAGCCTTCCTATTGGAGCCAATGGGTGGTCCCAGTTTGCAGGATAGATCCATCACCAAATCGACTGGTGGCGAAGCGGGGAGACGCCTGACATCAAGGCAGGTGGTTCGGTAATTTGATGAATTCCACGTGATCGTCGAGCACCTGGTATTCGGGATCTGGAACAGCCGTGCCGAAGGGGGCCGTACACGAAGAGAAGTTGTCTCTGATCTGTCATATCTCGTACTGTGGATACTAAAGCGGGAAAGTGATGCGCCTGCCTTCAGCGCTGGACAAATATGCGCCGAGAACCATTTCTACAGATTTGCGTCCCTCCGCTGGGGTTATCGTTTCATCGCAGAGGCCGCGAATGTAGTCGATAAAGGGTCGGGGAACTGCAGCGATTCGATCCCCCTGGCTGGCAGGTATTGGGATATCGAATTCGGTCCAGGAAGTCTCTCGCTTGCGGATGAGCCTGAGCGCGCAAGCGTTCGCCGGGCGCGGAGCCGCGGTGGATGGTGCATCTCCGAAATCCTGGATGATGGTTCCTTCGTCCCCGTAGATCTCAGTAGTGTTTACACCGGCCACAGTTGTAGACGAGTTGAACAGGATGCCGATCACCCCGTTCTGGAACCTGTACGTAGCGACGCCATTGTCGTCTGGTGCGTCGTGCGTGACAATGGCATCGATTTCTGCGATTACGCTAATCGGATCACCCAGGAGCCAGTAGAACCAATCTGCTGCGTGGGTCGCATCATCGAAGAACATTCCAACATTGGCCACCGGGTCCAGGTGCCAATTTGTAGGACCGTTGACGAAGTCTGGATTAAGGAGAACGTTTATTGCGTGCCTTCTTCTGACAACCGCCATCTGGCCGACAGCGTTTTCCTCCAGCAGGGACTTGATTTTCCTGTTTACGGGATCGTGGCGCATCTGGAAGGCCATACTAAATTTGATTCTGTGTTCGGCGACTGAGGTGATGATTCTGTCACAGTCCTCGAGGGTGGTCGCCATCGGTTTCTGAAGCAGGATATGTTTCCCCGCCTTAGCCGCCATTTCAACGTGCTCGGCGTGGCGGTTCGTTTCAGAACCAATGAGTACCGCGTGTACCCGCGCGTCGTCGAGAACTTCGTCCGGATTTGTGCAGTACTGCAGTTCGAAATTCTTCGCAGCCCTTTTGCCGCGTACCTGGTTGTCATCCCAGCAGGAGATGAGGCTCACATCGTCAAAGCCCTGCATCACACCGCAGTAAGTGTTGATGTGTCCGTGAGCATGGCTGAGAATGCCGATTCCTACTTGTTCCATTGCGAGCTTCTTTTTGAAGTGAGTAGGGTAGGGAACTACCGGGTCTTCTTCCAGATCTCATACTCTTTCTGGAGTTCTTTATCTGGGGGGTACGCCTTGTGCAGAGGATATCCATCGGCGAGTTTCAGGCGAGTGAATTCCTCTTGCTGGTCGTGTTCTACTCCGTGTTCCACAAGGTGTTTCACTTCCTGAGGCGGAACAACCACCAGGCCATCAGGATCACCCAGCAGAATGTCTCCTGGAAGAACGGGAACGCCGCCGATCTGGACCGGTTCATTTACACCAACGGACATCAGCATTCTGTTGATTCCTGCACCGTGAGCGCCCCGACAGAAGACGGGGAGTCCGACTTCGCGAATGCCGACCAAATCCCTGACGACACCATCTATGACGATTCCAGTTCCGCCTCTTGCCTGCACGCGGCGCGTAAACATGTCGCCCACTACACCGGCGCCAAGGCAACCTCCCGCGTCGATCACGAGAATTTCGCCCGGCTCAATAGATTCGATCGCCTGGCGATGAGGGCGTCCCTCCACGGTGTCGTACTGGGCTTTAACCAGATCCTCGCGCATAGGGATGAATCTCAGGGTGCGCGCCCTGCCGACCATTACCTGGCCTGAACGGACTGCTTTGGGGTCTATGCCAATAGGGAAAGTATTCTGGAATCCGCGGACCATCAGCGTTGCGGTAGCGGTTGGTACACTGACCTTCTTGAGTGCCTCGAGCAGATCATCGGAGATGTCAGCATCAGGATTTCGGATCACTTTTTCTTCCCCACTGTTCCTGCCTGGAATTCGCGTTCCCAGGCCTTGATTTCTTTTTCTCCGTCCAGTACGCCGATCTCGAGGTGGAAGTCCCTTGATTCGCCCGGCTCGATGTTCTTGAGGTATCCGTTCTTTCGGTTCCAGGCCCTTCCCAGCATACTTACGTTTCCGGGCTCGATTCCGGTTACGTAGGTTCCCCTGTGGAAATGTTGCCAATGGGTAATGACAGGCATCTCCTTGAAAGGGAATTTCCAATACATTCCTAGGCCGAGCCGGTCGTTGATCATTCCAACGTGGACGTTGCCCTGGCGATCCGGGACTGGACGGTGAATGTAAACATCATCGTGGGCTTTTTTTCTTGGCGAGGGTGCTACAGCATACTCTGTCGGATCGACGACTCGATCTTCCACCCCATCCGTAGATTTTCTACTGTTGAGGACAACCCTTGTACCTGCATCCAGGACCGGGAAACCGGGATTCGTATGATAAGCGAACATCAGCGGGGAGGGATCAACGCTCAGGTTCTCGATGCGATCGTGTATCCGAATGGACTTTTCGCCCAACACCGTAGAGATCTCTCTGGTCAACTCGAGATTAGTACCAAATACAACAGCCTCGCGCATCTTGCCGCGAACTTTCACGACATAGTCCTGGCCTTCCCAGACGCCCTCTGCCTGAACCCCCTTGGCCGGGAGATAAGAGAGACGTCCGTGGAGCGGAAGTTCTTCATTCTCTTCAAGAGGGTCAGTTTCAGGATGGCCGCAGAAGATCATCCCGCACGACACGACCAGTCCGCCAAAGAAACCTCGTGCCCAGCCATACCCTTCGGGTTCATAGAATGCGGGACCTACATCACCCGTGTTGCTTCGGAAGCAGAGTGACTGTCCTTTATAATGGGCGGAGGCGATGTCCAGGGATCGTCCCGGAAGAACGGAGAAACCGAGTCCGGATGCATTGAATACCTCTATTAGATCTGCGCCTCGCTCATTTCCTTCCACGAGTTCCGCCCGTCTAGCCCCCGCAACCTGGTCCATATTACCTACACGGTCCAAGAGCTGCTGCTTGGAATAATTGCGGCCGAATAATCTGGGCAATTCAAATCCTCCTGTGGGTAGAATGGGGTTGTTCCACTGGGTGGGATCAGGAGTCGACTCTCACAACGGTGTCGTTTTGCAGGGACTCGATTGCTGCATCCAGCACACGCTGGGCAGCAAGCCCTTCCTCGCCCGAACCGTCGATTTCTTCTGGAGAGGCGCCCTCCGTGATCTGTTTCAAAAAGGCGTGGATACGATCTATGAAGGTGTCCGTGAAGTCCCTGAATCCGCCAAAGGTGGGATTCGTGAAGACGGTTTTCTGATGATCGCCCGCGGGATAGAGGGTGAGTTCACGCCACATATCTTCTAGGACGAATCTGCCACCTGTTCCGGCAACCTCGCATCGCTCCATCGGGTGTCCACGTTCGATGTCGTAACTACCGGTGAGTGATCCCACCACACCGTTATGGAATCGCATATTGAACTGTGCGGTTGACCAGATCGTTCTGCCGGGCGCTTTGGTGGCAAAACACTGGACCGCTTCGATATTGCCACAGAAATAGCGCATCACATCCACGGTGTGTGGGTGAAGCGCCTTGATCTGAAAATAGGGTGAGGATTCGTTCGGATTGCTTATCCACATACTCATATTGACGAAGAGAAGATCGCCCAGCCTGCCTTCATTCACCCACTGTTTTGCCAGACGCGCAGCCGGCGTGAACCGGTGATTCATATTTACACCAAAGCAAAGGCCTTTGGCCTTTGCTTTGGAAACCATTTCCTCAGCTTTAGGAATATCATTGCAAATGGGTTTTTCGCACAGGACGTGGCTGCCGGCGTCCAATGCCTGGAGCGTGGGAAGGTGGTGATCACTCCCGTATTCATAGCCGCCGGTGGTCACACTGCAGAGATCCGGTTTTTCGGTCGCCAGCATTTCTTCGGTGTCGTAATAGCTGGACACACCAAGTCGGTTAGCCGCTGTGTTCGCCCGTTCTGGATCAATATCGCAGACGGCAACCAGTTCAGACAACTCATCCTGCAAATAAATGTCTGCGTGACGGTTACCAATAGGACCCATCCCGATCACACATACCCGAAGCATGGCCACTGTCTTTCTATTGAAGTGTAACTACCTGTCCGGTTTCCCAGGATTCAATGATGCCTTCAATGATTTGCTGAACGTGTAGTGCATCTGCCCCGGATGCATCGATTTCGTCCGGACTCAAACCTGCCAGATTCTGTTCAATCCAGCAGCCGATTCGGTTGTCGAAGGTTTCGCCGAAGCCCATCATTCCGCCAATATAAGCATAGGTTTCCACTTCACGAGAATGTCTGGGGTAGAACTCCAGGTGTTCGCAGGCATCGCGCAGCACGACTCGTGCTTCGGAACCGACTATTTCAAGCGTTTCCAGCCCATATGAGCCACCCGCGTCGTAACTCCCCGTGAGATGCCCGATGATCCCGTTCTTGAAAAGAAGATTGACCTGAACATTCGACCAGCAGATGCGTTTTCCATCTGGACCATCCGTTTTTGGACCGCGCTTGAAGAAGGCCTGGACCTTTTCGACATCTCCGGCAAAGTAGCGCATTACATCCAGAGAATGCGGGTGCAGGGCGCGAATGTGGAACCACGGCGAGGATTCGTTGGGATTGTTGATCCACATGGTCATGTTGATGATGTTGAGTTCGCCAAGGCGACCGCTTTCCACCCACTCTTTTGCACGAAGCGCCGCGGGGGTGAATCTGTGGTTGAGGTCGATTCCGTATCGGAGGCCCTTTTCACGTGCAAGGTCAACCATTGTTTGGGCTTCGTCGATGTTGTTGGAGATAGGTTTCTCACCAAGCACGGGTATCCCACCGTACAATAACTCAAGGGTGGGTTTGCAGTGATCGCCTCCATTTTCAACGCCGGCGGTGCACATACTGGCGGCATCAATCTCGATTCCGCTGTCCAGCAATTCCTTCACAGAGTAGAAGGCACGACATCCATATTTTTCTGCGGCCTTGTCAGCCTTCTCCTGGATGATATCACATACCGCGACGATTTCTGCGTCGTCTCGTTTTTCGTATACCTGGGCGTGTCGATTGCCGATTCCGCCCATTCCCACAATGGCCACTTTCAATGGCATGGTCCGGACTCCTTGAGAGGAAAGGTCTAGGCTAAGCGTACAGGGCTTTGAAATAGTCGAACGACCTTTTGATTACACTGTCGATCTCTTCAACGGTCATATCCTTCGTACCCACGATTTCCAGAACAGCATACTCGAGACCCGGGATTTTCTTGAAGGCCGCGGCTTGTGCTGAAAGGTCCATATCTCCGTTGCCGGCAACCTGATTTTCTACAGGTCCGATCGCTGTCTGGCGCCCTTTTACGTCCCGAATTCTCAGTGAAAAAATGTAATCTCTGATCTTGTGAATGGTCTCCTCAGGTACTTCCTGCTGGGGTGTTCGCCAAATGTGAGTGGTGTCGTAATTCAGGCCAACCCAATCCCGATCGACCTCTTGCATGAACCGATATGCAGTTTCGGTATTGTAGACCGCGTTGCTCACGTGCGGCTTGATGCTGAGTTTTACGCCACGGTCAGCCGCTTCCTTGGCAAGACCATTGATATTTTCGACAACTGAATCGAATGAGGCTTCGTTGTCCGATTCACCACCGCCGCCGGTCGTGATCAGGGGAGCCCCCACTGCCGCTGCGGCATCCATGATCTGCAGGAAGCGATCGCGATCCCCTAGATTCCCGCTGGCGCCTATCGATTCTAGAACCAAATCGTTATTACCCACTCGAGCTTTGATCGACTCATAGTAACTGTTGTTCTCTCCCGGGCTGAGGTGTGGCGCCATACCTGGAATGGCACAGAGCTCAATGGATCTGTATCCGGTTGCCCTGATTCGATCCAGTGCTGTGTCGAGACTGTGACCGCCGTAAAGTATTGTGCTGCATCCCAATTCCATTGTAGTTGGCCCTTCCCTTGATCTGTGGTCCTGGTTGGATTTTCGAATCCATGTATACCGGTAGAATACCGCTTTGTCAAGATGAAACTCCCTGCCGGGTCGGCTAAGTATTTTGAGGTATTTCAAACACCAATTCGACCCGCACTTTTGGGTATTTCCACTATTAGGCAATCCGGAAGGATCGGGACCCGAATCTTCATAAAAGGTTAATTTTAAGTGATTTATTTCTATTCTTCAATGGGGCGTATGGTCTAATTGTGTAAAAGTCCATAATACTTCCAGAAAGCAGGTCATGGATTCATGTTGGTATATATATTTTAAAAACAATACTTTGAATGAAATTTGGATCTTTGGTCTGTGTGGGCACGGGAGTTGCGAAGGTTAAATCTGTGAGGGACTTCTTCGGATTTTATACACCGATAGCAGGGGGATCTGAAATGGATGTATATGAGGAAACGAGAAATAACGTAGCGGTGCTCAGTGTATACGGGAAGATGATGAGTAGCCACGAGGTAACCATCCTTAGGGAACACCTCACCAACCTGGCGATGAGAGGGTATTGCCGGGTTGTGATCGATTTCACAGGTGCAAGATGGTTCGGAAGCGCTTTGCTCGGTGTGCTCGTGAGTGCCAAAAGGGCATTCATGCACGGTGGTGGAAACCTCTTGATTGCGGGGTTGAACGATAGATGCCGGAGGATACTTCAGACTGTGCACCTGGATCCTGTGTTCAAGTGTTGGGAGTCGGTTGAACTGGCGGTTTCAAGTTTTGGGCCACTGGAGTTCAAAGTTGATATCGACGGAAATATTTCCAGTTTCAAAGCCAGAAGAATTGGGGCTCGAGCCACTTGTTAAGGGTGTACAGGGCCATTGGCCAAACTCCGCTTGCTTTTGCCAAAACCTGAGGCTACCTTTATATTTATATAGAGTTAGGCTGACTCCAAACGCTTCAGGAGTCCCTTGATTTCGGCAAGAATCCAAGAATCTGGAGTTATCTGATGGAGACGGAAAATGAATCTGATTATTCTGAGAGACTCCTTTTCAGTCTTTCTTCTCTGGGTGAAATCAGTGATCTGGTGGCCTCCGACAAGAGCTTTGAAGAGGTCTGTGAGGCAGGCCTGAGAAGTACGATGGGCGTGGTTGCGGCTGCAGGTGGAATCTTGATGCTATTCGATCCTGCTAAACAGCAGTTGGTCTGCGCCGTGATCAGAGGAATAGACACAGAGTTTCTGAGCATTTCGATCGATCGAATTTTACTGAACAGGTTGATCAATGCACAAGGGACAATTGAATTGACCGATGATCTGTTGGAAACGCCTCTGTTTTCACCTTGCGCCGATCAGATCAGAAAACTGGAATCACAGTTGTGGGTTCCACTGGTCGTCAGGGGGCAATTGCAAGGTCTGCTGTCCATTGGACGAAAGTTTCTCGAGGAAGCCTATACCGAGGACGACCTGAATCTGCTGTGGACAATTGGTAGGCATGTCGCCATCGGCTTACACAACCAGGATCTGATCAAGGAACTGAGAGACACGAACTTTCAGTTGAATAGAAAGGTTGTGGAGTTTGAAACACTTTACGACGCAGGGCTTGCCCTCGGTGCATCACTACAGGTGGAAACAGTCTTTGAGGAAATCTTGCTCCTGGCGTTGGGTATGGTCGATGCACGTGGTGGGTTTCTGATGGTCAAGGAAGAAACGGCTGAATCGGCCAGAATCGCTCAGGATGTCGGACTGAATTCCGTTCAGCGTAAGCAATTGGTACAAAACGAGTTAAAAATAAAAATCGAAGAAGTTATTGAAGCAGGTGAATCCTTTGATGTGGTCTCAAAAGAGCAGAACTCGGTCGGAGAATTCAGGTATCTGCTGTGTGTACCCGTGGGGAATCTGGGCGTTTGGGAGTTGTGGATAAGGAAAGTCGAACTGGCATCGGTGCCTTTTCCGAATCCGATACCAGGCTTTTGGAGCTCATTGGACGCCAAGCCGGCGCAGCGCTGGCGAATTCGCGACTTTATCGGAACATACTTGAGGTCAAGAATTACAATCAGAACATTCTGGGCAGTATCGGAAATGGTGTCATTTCCACAGATTTGTCGGGGCGCATTCAACAGGTGAATCGGGCAGTTGAAGGCATGTTCTCCGGGGTGGAGGTGCCGCTAGGGGCATCAAGTGTTGAGTTTCTGGAGTCGTGTGGGTGCGAGGGTATTGCGGCCGCAGTAGCAAGGGCCTTAGCCACGGGGGAAAGCGGCAGAGTTGAGGCCGAATATGCATCGGAGTGCAATGTCACTCTGGATGCACAGGTAACAGCGCTTCGTGATGAGGATAACGAGATCCAGGGGGCAGTTATTGCCCTGGAGGATCTCACGCAAGAGATGCGGGTGAGGAATATGTTCAGACAGTACACAAGCGATCAGGTAGTGGACCTGCTGCTCGACAGCGAAACGGAACCCACGCTGGGTGGGGAAATGCGAGAGGTCACGGTCCTGGTTGTGGATATCAGGGGATCTGTCGCCCTTGTGGAGCGAATTGGTTCCGAACAGATGATGACGCTTATCAACAAGTGTTTCAGTCGATTGACGGATATCGTATTTGAATTTAACGGCACACTCGAAAAATTTACAGGCGACGGCTTTCAAGTGTTTTATGGTGCGCCTGTTGCATTCGAGGACGACAGTTCCAGAGCCGTTTCGACCGCGTTGGCCACGCGCCACGAGATGGTTCGATTTAATCAGGAAAGTGGCGAGCCGCTCGGGTTGGGGTTTGGTATTTCAAGGGGCACTGTCCTGGCAGGGAATATCGGTTCGGATCGCAGGATGGAGTATACCGTTATCGGCAGAGCGGTCAACCTGGCGAACCGGATTTGCAGCGATGCACAGGCAGGGGAAATCTGGGCCGGGAAGCAGGTCTTTGATGATGTGGCAGGGAGTTTTGATTTTGGCAGAATTGAAAGCCGTCATTTCAAGGGTTTCCAGGAAGAAATGGCTGTATACGAGGTCCTTGGTGCTACCCGTTCCAGTCTGCAGTCGGAACGAGCAGCACCTCGGGAGGCAACGTGATGAAACGAAACCCCAAAAGGGTAGACCTGACCATTCCGATGGTCGAGGAAATGGAACTCACAGCCACTCAGACGGCGGAGGCCCTGGGTCGATTCATGGGGTGGAACCAGGAGAAGACCGACGAAACGAAAATGGCTCTGATAGAGGCCTGCCTGAACGCATTTGAGCACAGCAACAGCGAGGACCGAAGGGTTCTGATCAATTTCGAGCTCTCTGAAGAAGCGATGACTATCCGCATTGGCGATTCCGGTAACGGCTTTGATCCGGAATTCGCGAGGAAAGAAGCTGTAAGAAAAAGGGAGCAAGGAGAGAGCCGCAGAGGGTGGGGCCTCAAGATCATGGAAGAAATGATGGACGAGGTGGATATTCAATCCGATCAGAGCGGGACTGTGATTACCCTGGTGAAACGTCGTTGATCAGATAGGAGTGGGGCATGTCGGACAGATTTGATTTGATCGTCAGGAAGTCTGATGATGTGGGCATTCTAGAAACCGAGGGGTATTTGAATAACCTCGGCGCAGAAATGGTTTCAGATGCCTGTGCAGATTTGATCGATGGAGGGATCCAGAATATTGTGGTCAATCTGAAAAAATCTAGAATAGTGACAAGCATCGGCATATCGATCCTGATCGAGGTGTTGCTGAGGATTCAGGAGTTGAATGGGGTAGCGGCTTTTTGCAGTGTCACACCCACCGTGGCCAAGACCTTTCAGATTATGGGTTTGCTGAATGCATCCAAAATTTTTGATTCGGAGACAGAAGCGATCGAGGCACTTGCGGCAATCACCTGAAATCCTCAATAAGAGTTGGTCGCACGTTCAAGAGGAGGGATATTTCGGATATCCTTCCTCTTGGTTTATTTTGATGAAATTCTGCACACTTCTCCCGATCGGAACCTTCAATATTTGTTGTTGATCGATTTCAACGCCTTGTATTCTGCAACACGTTTCGTTTGACAGCCCATCGGATGGACCGTGTCATGGCGATGGGGACGATCTAAACTAGCGCGTCAACATCATTAAGGGCCAACATGAAGAGTACGCGAAGAAAAGAATTCCTCCGCAGCACCGAGCTTCTCTCATCCGTACCTGAGGCATTTCTCGATCTGGTTGATTCGCAGCTGACCGAGATGGCGCTATCGACGGGAGAGATCCTATTCAGGGAGGGAGAAACCGGGGATGCCGTTTATCTTGTATACAGCGGAACGATCCGTGTGGAAAATGAAGGGGTGTGTCTTCTTCGTAGAACTCCTGGTGAATGCGTCGGTGAATTTGCACTGATTGATGATGCGCCACGAAGTACGTCGGTCATTGCTGAAACCGATGTGATCTTGCTCAGGTGGGAACGTGAAGGGTTCAGAATGTCGCTGAACCAGACGCCCGAGGTCGCCACCGGTATCCTTGGGATTCTGCTGAGAAAACTCCGTGAGGATGTTAGCATTCAGGTAGAGACGGCCAGAGAATTACGCCAAGCAAACAGGGCCCTGGAGCAGGAAAACAGAAGTCTCAAGGTTCAACTTTCACCGGAACCAAATGTGGAAAGTAAGAGTCCACGTATGCAGGAAATTCTGACACTTGCCTGGCGAGTAGCCGAAAGTTCCAGTACGGTATTGCTCCTTGGTGAAAGTGGAACAGGCAAGGAAGTCGTAGCGAAGGCCATTCACAGGCGAAGTGCAGCAGGTTCAGGCCCGTTTGTTCCGGTCCATTGCGCCTCTCTCCCCACTGCCCTCCTTGAAAGCGAGCTGTTCGGGCACGAAAAAGGGGCATTTACCGGCGCTACCGAACGCAGGTCAGGTCGATTTGAACTGGCACACGGGGGTACCCTGTTCCTGGATGAAGTCGGGGAGATCGACCCCGAGGTTCAGGTAAAACTGCTGCGGGTACTCCAGGAACACCAATTTGAACGTTTAGGCGGAAACAAGACCATTCAGGCCGACGTCCGCGTTATTGCCGCAACGAACCGGGATCTGGAACAGGCAGTTAAGACGGGAAATTTTAGAGAAGATCTTTACTATAGACTCAATGTCATTCCAATACAGCTGTTGCCTCTGAGGGAGCGCCGAGAGGATATCCCATTGTTGCTGCACCACTTCGTCGAACATTTTGCGCGGAAAATCGGCAGGTCAGTCCCGAGTATTTCTCAGCCGGCGCTCGATTTGATGCTGCAGTATCCGTGGCCCGGTAACGTGCGGGAATTGCAGAATGTTGTGGAGCGAATTCTGGTCGTAACCGACGATAAAACCATCAGCCCCCAGAATCTACCATTTGAAATGCATACGGCTGGGGGCGCAACAACGCCAGTCAAGATCGCTTCCGAACAGGAAACTGATGTATTTCCAAATCTGGAGGAGTTGCAGAAGCGTCATATCATTGCGGCACTGATTCGGTGCGGTTGGAACCAGAGTCATACTGCGGATCTCCTGCAGATCAGTCGAGATCAATTGCGTCACAGGATAAAGAAGTATGGGATTGAAGGCAGTTGGCAGGTGGGTGCGCCCGTTCGAAATTAGAGTAATCCTTCCGAATGGGTGATTCTCAACGAACCGTGCTACATTCTCTTGATCCCCGAGCCATTTGAGTTTATATTGATTGAACGCGTACTTGGAAACTGGAATATTTCGAGGCAGAATACTTTTTAGAGAATCAGGCGGAGTGACACAAGGGGGGAACCCATGAAGATAACTGAGGATATCAGAGAGGACGTTGCCGTGTTGACAGTAACCGGGGCGCTTATGAGCGGACCGGAGGTTGCTGGCTTCCACGACCATATCAAGAAGCTGATAAAGGATGGTATAAAGAATGTTGTGGTAGATTTCTCAAAGGTAAAGTGGTTCGGTAGTTCAATGCTCGGCGTTATGACCGCCAGCCTGACCACTGCCAGGAATGAGGGCGGTGACCTTAGACTCACCGGAATTACAAAGAAGATAGAAAGTATCCTGATGGTCACGCAGTTGGCCGGCATATTCAGGACCCTCGACACGGTGGACAGGGCTGTGGCTAGTTTCAAGACTCAACCACCGGAATAAAGCACGGTTCCCACGCAAAAAGAAAAAGCGCCTCCAGACTTCAGGTCCGAAGGCGCCTTTTCTTTTATCATTCTGACCTACTTATTTTTCAGAAGCTCCCGCAAGATTTCCTCTTTACCCTGCTCTTGCATCGACTTTGTAGCCCTTTTCTTGAGCGCATCCGCACCTCCCTTGGCCTCCCACATCTTGATTACCGCGAGAAAGCTGGCAACGACGATACAGACGACTGTGATGGCACCGTACATCATCAGATTCTTGCTACGCCTTGCCCTGGACCGCGGTGGTCTTCTATGCCCGTGGTGTGGTCGAACATCGTCAAAGCCAGCGGAAGGTATCGCGCCAGGTGGGTTCGTACCAATGGTCTCACCCAATGAAACAGGGTCCAATGGACTCGGCGGGAGTGGCGTCTGAGGCCGGTTAGGTTGTGCGCTTTCCGGTACGGGCACAGGAGCTGTCTCCAGAGGTGCCTGAGACGGGGGACTGCTGGCTGGCTCCGGAGCGGGTTGTTTTTCGGGTCCCAATTTTTCAAAAGCTTGCAGCAGCCGGTCTCCGTCTGGTGCCGCCGGTGGTTCGGTGGATCGCGTGTCAGCAGGACTTTCTGCGGTTCTCGGATTTCCCTTTGACAATTTATTGAAGGCCTGCAACACCTGGTCATCCTTGTCAGGATTCTCTACACCTTCAACCGGTATGTCTTGAGTCGAGGTGTTCTTCTCCAATTTCTTAAATGCATCAAGCACGCCCGCATCTGCACCTGTACTCGCATCTGTCGGAGGCGCTTCCTGCGGTTCGGGTGCAGGCTCTGGTGGACGGGTGTAAAGACTGTCGATTGTGGGTGTTTCATCCCTCTCAGGAGTTGTTGCCGCTTCTTCCACCTGGGTTGGTGGACCAATAACACTCTCGATGGCTTCTTTCAATTGCACTACCTTGAATGGTTTCTTCACAAATCCGCTGACACCCAGTGCCGAGAGGTCTGCGGCAACTTCATCGGTTATGAATCCTGAAACAATGATTACAGGTAGCTCTATACCTTCCTTACGGATAAATTCGAGTAGAGAAGGGCCGTCAATGGTCGGCATTTTCAAATCAAGGAGTATGAGATCAGGCGATGCGTTGCCTATCGCATCTATTGCCTCGGTCCACTTCGTTGCCACGATCGGCTCGTAGCTATATTTCTCCAGGACGTCGCTGATCAAATCTACAATAGGCTTTTCATCATCGATGATCAGGATCTTTTTTGTCTTGGATGCAACGGACATAGGGGTTTCTCCTAAGCAACTCTCCGTGGCACAAAGCGTTACAAGCCTGTCACTTAATATAGGGCAATAATATTCTCAGACAAGGACTTTTACCCGGGTATTGGGGTCTCCCGCCGAGCTGTCGGGGAACGAATCCCAGGTCACAGTTTTATCTTGATACGTGAACAAATGAATAGTATATTCAGACGCTGAGATTCGAGCTTATTCAGGACAGATCCGGACGGTTTGAGGGGAGCCAATGGAAACGCGCAATCTTGTCATCAAGGGCGCTAGAGTTCACAATCTAAAAGACGTCGATCTCGAATTACCCAGGAATGAGCTGATCTGTTTTACCGGGGTTTCTGGATCCGGCAAGTCTTCACTGGCCTTCGATACCATTTATGCCGAAGGCCAGCGTCGTTATGTGGAGTCTCTTTCGGCATATGCAAGGCAGTTTCTTGGCCAAATGGAAAAACCGGATGTAGATCAGATTTCAGGTCTCTCACCAACTATTTCTATCGAGCAGAAGACAGCTGGGAGGAATCCGCGTTCCACTGTTGGTACGATGACTGAGATTTACGATTACCTCCGCGTGCTATTTGCACGCATAGGTACGCCGCATTGCACGAAATGCGGTTCGCCCATCGGTGGTCAGACCCGCGACGGTATTGTGGACAGAATAGTGGCGCTCGAATCCGATCTCCGAATTCACGTGATGGCCCCTCTTGTCCGGGGGCGCAAAGGCGAATACCTCGACCTGTTCGAGGATCTGCAGCGAGACGGCTATATCCGGGCACGGGTAGATGGAAAGGTAGTGACCCTCAGGCAATCTCTCAGGTTGGAACGGTATATTCGGCACGATATCGATGTGGTGGTGGACAGGGTCGTCGTGAAGCCTGAGGCAAGGGGAAGGATCGGCGAAGCTGTAGATAGCGCCCTCGCCCTTGGGAAGGGAACACTCATTGTGAGCGCAGAGGGTCGAGAGGACCTGTTGCTGAGTTCAAATTTTTCCTGCCCGAAGTGTGGTCTTGGCGCCAAGGAGCCCACGCCCCAACTTTTTTCGTTCAATAGCCCGCAAGGCATGTGCTCTGGCTGTCGAGGCCTGGGCACACAGATCGCACTGGATCCGAAACGGTCCGTGCCAGACAAAGCGCTCTCCGTTCGAGATGGGGCAATCGCCCCTCTTGGAATCCCGAAGAACCGTTGGAAGATGCACTATTTCGAGGGTGTCCTGAAGCGAAACGGTGCCTCAATAGATACGCCGTGGGGAGAGATTTCACCGAAAGCGCGCAAGGAACTCTTGTATGGAATCCCAAAGCGAATAGAATTCGAATGGAAGCGGCGTAATGGTACCATTTATCGCCACAGGGAATCCTTTGAAGGCATCTTTCCGCCACTTGAAAGACGATACGCAGAGGCCAATTCCGCCGTGTGGAAGCGGCGACTGGGGGCCTACATGCGCTCCGGATCCTGCCCAATATGCGAAGGCGCAAGACTTAATTCCGAGGCGCTTGCTGTCCTGATCGATGGCAGATCGCTGCCCGAGGTTACCGAAATGGCGGTGGTAGAAGTCCACTCATTTTTTGAAGATCTCGAACTCTCTCCCCTTCAACAGGCCATTGCCGAAGACGCACTCAAGGAAATCCGGGGACGTTTGAGATTTCTCCTGGATGTAGGACTGGATTACCTCTCCCTAAGCCGGTCTGCCCCTACGCTCTCCGGCGGGGAAGCTCAGCGAATTCGACTTGCTGGACAGATCGGGAGCGGACTGGTCGGGGTCACATATGTTCTGGATGAGCCCTCGATTGGCTTGCACCACAAGGACAACGGGAGTCTGCTGGATGCGCTCTGCAATCTCCGGGATGCCGGCAATACCGTGATTGTGGTCGAGCACGATGAGGAAACCATGCGACGCGCGGACCACGTGGTGGACTTTGGGCCGGGACCGGGGCACCTTGGCGGTGAAGTGGTTGCTGCGGGATCCTGGAAGCGAATTGCCCGGACCGGGAGATCGGTCACCGGAGCGTATCTTTCGGGCAAGCGTGCGATCGAGATTCCCGACAGACGGGCATTGAGTGGCAAATGGATAAAGATACAGGGCGCAAAGCAGAACAATCTGAAGAATGTCAGTGTAAAAATCCCATTGGGAGTCTTCACCTGTGTGACCGGCGTGTCCGGATCAGGAAAGAGTTCGCTGATCAATGACGTGTTATATAAAGTTCTCGCACGGGACCTGAATCGGGCGGAAACAGATCCAGGAGCACACCGGAAGATTGATGGAATTGATGAACTCGACAAGGTTATCGAAATCGATCAGCAGCCCATAGGGAGAACTCCCAGAAGCAATCCGGCAACATACACCGGTGTGTTCGATTCCATAAGGGCGCTGTTTGCCGAACTTCCTGATTCCAAAGTGAGAGGTTACAAACAGGGCCGGTTCAGCTTCAATGTGAAGGGAGGCCGATGCGAAGCGTGCAGAGGCAACGGAGCGAATTTGATAGAGATGGACTTCCTGTCAGATGTCTGGGTAACCTGCCCTGTCTGTGAAGGCAGGAGATTCAGCCGAGAGACTCTGGGTATTCGTTATAAACAACGCTCTATCGCAGATGTCCTGGAAATGGAAGTAGAGGATGCTGCCGTTTTTTTCAGTGCAGTGCCAGCTATCCACAGGGTTCTGAAGACGCTGGTGGATGTCGGGATGGGATATGTTCATCTGGGTCAACCTGCGCCGACCCTTTCAGGTGGCGAGGCACAGCGTGTCAAACTTGCCCGCGAATTGTGCAGACGAAATACTGGCAAAACGATGTACATTCTGGATGAACCCACTACGGGACTTCATTTTTCAGACATCCAGAATCTCCTGACAGTACTGCATCATCTTGTCGATCTGGGCAATTCTGTTGTCGTTATCGAACACAATCTGGATGTGATCAAAACGGCAGACTGGGTGATCGACCTCGGTCCTGAAGGTGGCGAAAAGGGCGGGGTTGTACTCGCGACAGGCAGTCCTGAAGAACTGGCACAGGTGAATCAGTCTCACACCGGGAACGCGCTGAGAGAGGTACTCTCAAAAGTGGACACTGATAAAAGCAAGGATGACCGGAAACGCTCTCCCAAAAGAAATGGAATCGTTAAATATCTCGAAGTCATGGGTGCACGCGAGAACAATTTGAAAGACGTGAATGTCAAGATACCCAGAGAGAAAATGACCGTTGTTTCAGGTGTATCCGGGTCTGGCAAATCCTCCCTTGCGTTGGATACCATCTATGCTGAAGGTCAGAGGCGCTACGTGGAATCTCTATCTGCCTATGCGAGACAATTTCTGGGGCAGATGCCAAAACCCAAGGTGGACCGAGTGGTTGGACTGTCACCCGCGATTGCCATCGAGCAGAAGGCGGCAAGCAAGAATCCCAGGTCAACAGTGGGTACTGTCACGGAAGTCTACGACTACCTCAGGGCACTGTTCGCATTGTTGGGTCAGGTCCATTGCCCAGCCTGCAAGCAGCCGGCAGGTGCCCAGAGCGTAGAAGGGATAGTTGAACGGACGTTGCAGATGGCCAGGGGGCGCCGCGTATATGTGTTGGCCCCTCAGGAGCCTGGTCGAGGTGAGGACTATGGTCTGCTTGTTGCCAGAGCCCAGAAGGAGGGTTATCTCCGTGGGAGGCTCGATGGTGAGGTCTTCGATTTTGGAAAAGCGATCGATATCGACTATCGACAGTCGCACCAGTTCGAAATTCTTGTGGACCGGCTCAGTATCAAAAAGCAGATAGGTCCTCGTCTTGCAGATTCGGTTGAGAAGGCGCTCTCCCTATCGGGAGGTATCGTACTGATCGCTTCGCCGGATGATGAAAATGAGACCCGTTTCAGTCAATTCCTTTCCTGTCCTTCCTGTGGCCAGAGTTTCGAAGACGTGACCCCACAGCGGCTGTCGTTCAACAGTCACGAGGGTTGGTGTCTTTCCTGCGAAGGGTTGGGAACACAACGCGGGATGAGTCAAAATACTCTGATTCCTGATCTGCGTAAATCTCTGGCCAACGGGGCAGTCGCACCTTTTGGGAAGCCGGGCGGACCGCTCGCAGACCTGCTGGTAAACCTGGGCAAGGTGGCAGGTTGCAGACTCGATCAGCCTATGTCCGAGTATTCCGAAAGCGCCTTCGAAACGCTGCTGTATGGGGCTGGTGATCGATGGTTAACGGGTGAGGGTGGCTTGCGTTTCCAATTCAAGGGACTGTTTGCCACTGTAGATGAACTGGTTCGTGTATCTCCAAGGTTCAGGAAACAGCTTGGAGGACTTGTAGATGATGTCCCTTGTCCCGCCTGTCGCGGTTCTCGTCTCAAACCGGTCAGTGCTGCTGTACGAGTAAGAGGCCGAACGCTTCCCGAAGTCTGCGAAGTCTCGGTCGCCAAATGCAGGACATGGTTCCATCAACTTGAACTCGATCCCCGTGAGAGTGAGTCCGTTGGTGAAGTGCTTCAGGAAATTCAGAACAGAATGAGATTCCTGGACGATGTAGGACTGGGATATCTCACGCTCGCGAGGCGAGCGCCGACTCTCTCTGGGGGTGAAGCACAGCGGATTCGCCTGGCCAGCCAGATCGGCTCAGGTCTCACAGGCGTTCTGTATGTACTCGATGAGCCAACGATTGGCCTGCATCAGAGGGATAATCAACGCTTGTTGAATGCACTTGAACGTCTGCGCGATCTTGGCAACACCCTTCTGGTTGTGGAACACGATCGGGACACTCTCGAGCGTGCGGATCACATCGTAGATTTCGGTCCGGGAGCGGGGACCGAAGGTGGGCATCTCGTTGCTACAGGAAAGTCAAACAAGCTCGGGCTGAAACAGGGATCCCTGACGGCCAGGTATTTGAGAGGAAAGATCGACATCGATGTCCCCGCTCGTCGGAGTGCCGATAACGGACAGTTGACTGTCGTGGGTGCGGCTCACAACAATCTGAAGCAGATAACGGTAGCTTTTCCACTGGGTGCGTTCACGTGCGTTACGGGTGTATCCGGTTCAGGGAAAAGTTCACTGGTTAATGATGTGCTCCATGGTGCCCTCGTCAGCAAGGTGAATAAGGTCCGGAAATCGTATGGCCAACACGAAGAGGTGCTTGGTCTTAACCAGATCGACAAGGTAATCCGCATCGATCAGACGCCTATCGGGTTTTCGCCAAGAAGCAATCCGGCAACCTATGTGAAAATTTTCGATGATATAAGGAAACTATACGGAAAACTGCCAGAGTCACAGATCAGGGGATTCGGCCCAGGACATTTCAGTTTCAACAATCGGAAAGGGCGTTGTGAGGCTTGCGAGGGTTTGGGTTCCAGGTGTATCGAGATGCACTTTCTTCCGGATGTCTGGGTTACGTGTGAAGGCTGTGATGGCAGGCGGTATAATAGAGATGTGTCCGAGATCCTATACAAAAGAAAGTCCATTTCCGATGTGTTGGAGATGACGGTTTCGGAAGCACTTGCACATTTCGAAGCCATCCCGAAAATTCACAGGTGGCTAAGAACGCTCGAAGATGTCGGCCTCGGATACATCAAAATGGGTCAGGCCTCTACCACTTTGTCCGGCGGCGAGGCGCAGCGTGTGAAATTGGCCAGGGAGTTGGCCAGACCCAGCACTGGGCGGACGGTGTATCTCCTCGACGAGCCGACGACCGGATTGCATTTCGCGGATGTCCGGAAGTTGTTGGAGGTCCTGAATCGCCTTGTTGAAGGAGGCAACACCGTCATTGTGATTGAGCACAATATGGATGTGATAAAGACTGCTGATCATGTGATCGATCTTGGGCCTGGAGGCGGACAGGATGGTGGCCATCTGGTAGCCCAGGGTTCTCCTGAAGAGGTGGCACAGGTGGGGGCATCCTATACGGGATTGTTCCTGAAAGAGGTGTTGGGATAACCGTGCAATGAACTATATAGGGAGAAAATATACGCTTCTGCCATTCCTTCAGGATGCCATCCTTTCAAGAGTGGGTCGGAGGCGCGGCGTGTTCTGCGATATTTTTGCCGGGACAGGTGTCGTAGGGCACCATTTCAAAAGTTTCGGTTTCAAGATTGTTGCCAATGATATCCAATACTACGCTTATTGTCTTAACAAGACCTCTGTCTGTTCAAATCGGGCGCCCAGGTTCGCGAATGTTGCCAGATCTGCGAAGGCTGGATTCCGCTCTGGGGTCGAGAGGACGCTAACCTTTCTGAACAGGCTGCCTGGAATCGAGGGATTCATTTTTCAGAATTACTGTCCTGGAGGAAGTGGCTCAGGGCACTCCAGAATGTACTTTTCTGATGATAATGGGAAGCGCTGCGATGCGATCCGGAAAAGAATCGAGACCTGGCACAAACGTGGGAAACTTACTGAGGGTGAGTATGTTTACTTGATCGCCAGCCTCCTCGACGCTGCTGATCGGGTGGCCAACACAGCTTCTGTGTACGCCGCGTATCTGAAGAGACTAAAGAAAACCGCACTGAAACCTCTGACCCTCGAGGCGGTTCCATTGATCAGAACAACATTGAGGCATAAAGCCTACAACGAGGATGGCCTCGATCTGGTGAAGAAGATAACCTGCGATGTGCTCTATATGGATCCACCTTACAATCAGAGGCAGTATTGTTCGAATTATCACATACTGGAAACCATAGCCAGATTTGATAAACCTAAAATCTACGGGGTTACCGGACTCAGACCTCATCAAGCACAGAAGTCGTCCTTTTGCGTGAAGGCTCAGGCGCTTTCATCACTGGAAAAGATGGTTCACGATACCGTCGCTCGGCACGTTTTTCTAAGTTATAACAGCGAAGGTATTATGTCGCGAGAAGCGATCTGGAAAACGCTGGAAAAATTCGGATCGGTGGACATGGAGATGTGTGAGCACTCACGTTTCAGGGCCGATCTGGATAGCCACAACCGTGTGTACAAATCAGATCGGGTGAATGAGTATCTTTTCTGTTTGAGGAAGGATCGGCGACGGAGCAGATGAGGGTTGTGTCTGCTTGTAAAGAAGTTGTCCTGTGCCGCACATCCGGAGCAATGCGTCTTTGGCCACCGGATTTCCTGAATTGAAGCATCTGCCAGGAATAGTCGTTGCGAATTAAGCCGGAATGGAGAGAAACCATTTGAGCCTGGATATACCGATTCGATCCTTTTTCAGATTTGCGGTCGATTGCCCACATCGAGAGACAGCTCCTGTGATTGATGGGGCTCTCTCCGATTGGAATGAGGCATATCGTATTCCCAATCTGGCAGCTTTAGATGGACAAGAAGAATTTGCAGAATTTTTTGCATCATGGAATGTCGACGGATTGTATTTTGCCGTAGATGTAAAGAAAGCACCCGCGTTGGAAATCCAACCAGACCGCCCGCTCCGTGGCGATGGGCTGCAAATTTGGGTTGACACACGCGATGTCAGGGACGCTCACCGAGGCAGCAGATACTGTCACCACTTTTACGTTTTGCCAGGCAAGGGTGGCAAAAAAACAGTGGGGGGTCAGGTTCGATTGAGGCGTGCCCGAGCGCACAGCAAGCTATGCCAGCCTGAAGAGTTGCAGGTGGCGTGCAGGAGCAAACGGAATGGATACAGTCTGGAAGTCCATCTTCCTACAAGCGTGCTGACCGGGTTCGATCCGGAAGAAAACAACAGACTGGGCTTTACCTATATTCTCAGGGATCGCAAACTCGGTCGACAGTACTGGACGGCTGATGAGCCACTCCCGGTTTCATATGATCCCAGTCTGTGGGGGACCCTGGTGCTGTCTCAATAGGTCTTCACGAAAACGTGCAGCCAGCGGGCCAAGATACGTGTATCCAGGGTGAAGGGTGAGAGTGGCTTCAATATGCACGAGCGAGTATCTTACGGAACTGAAACTTCAAGCAACAAAGAGAGCATGCAATGGAATACAGATTGCTCGGGGAGACTGGATGCAAGGTCAGCAGATTGGGCCTTGGTCTTGCCCAGATTGGTGCATTTGAGTTGACCGACACAAATGTGGTTGAACGACTCCTCAATACAGCCCTCGATATGGGGATCAACTTTTTCGATACGGCAGCAAGTTATCGTAACAGTGAGGCGCTTATCGGCCGGGCGATTTCTCATAGACGAGAGGAATTCTTCCTGGCTACAAAATGTGGTCACTGGGCCGCAGAAGTACCCTGGACGGCGGACACCGTCAGAACACATATTGAGAGGTCCCTCCGGCGACTGGACACAGATCATCTGGACCTCGTTCAGCTTCATTCCTGCGATGAAGAGCTGCTGGGAGAAGGCGAAGTGGTTCAGGCTCTGATCGAAGCGCGAGAGTCTGGAAAGACCAGGTTTATCGGATACAGCGGAGACAATCTGGCTGCTGCTGTTGCGGTGGATTCAGGGACCTTTCACACACTGCAGACCACTTTCAACCTGATTGACCAGAAAGCCAGGAAGGGCCTCCTTGAGAGGGCCAAAGATGCGAAGATGGGTGTCATTGCCAAAAGACCCATTGCAAATGGCGTCTGGGGAGGATCGCTCGAGAATTCCAATTCCACCGTTCAGTTCGATACTATGATGCACCGGGCAAACATAATGCTTGCTCTGGGTCCAATTCCGGAGTGCCCGGCAGGCAGGATCGAATTGGCAATGGGATTTACCTTTGCCCACTCTGCGGTAGACGTGGGTATTCTGGGCACCACAAATCCAGAGCATCTCAAGGAGAATGTGCGGATATTCGAAGAGGCACTGCCCATCGCGGATGAGGTGGTAAATGAACTCTGCCTCAGGTTCGACACGGTAGGCGCGGAATGGAAGCAGTTGACTTGAATATTGGGAGAAGGCAGATCCATATGGTATATTTGGAAACTGCCGTTGAACAGCCGGGTAAGGAGCCGAGGAAGGTTGATGCCACTCATTTGGTAGGGTGGCGTTTCTGTTTGGATGCCGGATTGTGAGTATTTGAAACACTTTAGGGCGCTCTCGTGTCCGAATATGTGGGATCGCTGAGTTTCGTTGACAAGCGAAGCTAAATACGTGTACGGTTAGACTATTACCGGGAATTGTGAGCGCAATTGATGGATACCATGCTGGAACCCGTTGACGAGAAACTGGCATCGAGAATTTCCTCGATGATTGCCGATGATGAGCAGATCCTGATGCGCGTTTCTTCAGATCTGAACCTGGATGGAACGTATGGCGAGCAGGTTGTGGCCGTAACGGATCGCAGGATCCTTGTGTTCCAGAACGGCAATGAAGCGTTAGATATCTCCTTTGAAGCGCTTCGTCTCGCACGCACGGAACCCCTTGTGGGTGGATCACGGCTGGAACTGGAGCTGAAAGACAAACCAACGGTAATGGTCCCGTACTCGTTTACCAAGGCGCTGCCATTTTCCGAACTGACAAGAGGAATAGAGCAACTTCGCAAGTCCGAGCCATTTGCCATTAGAATGCAGTTGGATCGTGTTCGCTGCGATACGTGTGGGCGGCTGTTGCCTGAGCGAGACGGTGTTTGTCGTGCGTGTATCAATCGTCTTGCAGTTATTGGTCGAATCTCAAGATATCTCAGTCCCTACAAGGGAAGGGCTTTTCTGCTGGCATTGGGTTCCGTTTTGACCACCGCGGCTGAATTGGTCCCACCCCTGATTACCCGGAAGATAGTAGATGACGTCTTGGTGCCACGGGGTGAAACTCAGGCTGGTTCTGAATCAGTCCAGCTGCTAGGCCTCCTGGTCCTCGCCCTCGTTGGGATGCGTCTTGTGAGCTGGGGCGCAGAGTGGCTGCACGGATGGACGATCACCTGGTTAGGTGCCAGGGTAACTGCAGATATCCGAAGCCAACTATACAAGTGTCTGGAACTGCTTTCTTTACAGTTCTACGACAAGCGTAAGGTGGGTGCGGTGATGTCCCGGGTGACGCGAGACACAGATCGTCTCCAGGACTTCCTCGTAGATGGCCTTCCATACCTGATGATCAATGGCCTGATGTTGATCGGTATACTAATCATGCTCTTTGTGATGAGCTGGAAACTCACCCTGTTCGTTCTGATCCCTGTGCCGTTCATTGTCCTCTGGGGAATGATTTTCTGGAAGCGAATGAGACGTTTCTTCACGAAATGGATGCAAAGCTGGTCCGACCTGATGTCTCGCGTGAATGAGGCACTTACTGGAATCAGGGTGGTCAAGTCATTTGCCCAGGAGCTTCGGGAAATCGAGGCGTTCGACAAACGGAATGCCGAACTGACCACGGTGGCGGTCAAAACGGAGGTCAACAGGGCCGTCTTCTTTACGACGATGAGCTTTCTGACCGGAATCGGTGTCCTCATCGTGTGGCTTTTCGGTGGAGAAGAGGTAATTGCAGGAGAGTTGACCCTCGGTACACTGCTTGCCTTCTACAGTTACATGTGGCTGTTGTATGGGCCGCTTGAATGGTTTGGAATGGTGAACAGCTGGATGACCCGGGCCTTCGCTGGAGCAGAGAGGATTTTCGAAGTCATCGATACGCCACCCGAGGCCTATGACGATCCCGATGCGGTTGCGCTTCCCGAAATACAGGGCGGGATGCGGTTCAGGGACGTTACCTTTGGTTACGACAAGAGCAAGCCGGTGCTGCACGAAATCAATCTGGATGTGAAGCCAGGAGAAATGATCGGACTCGTTGGGAAATCAGGGGTCGGAAAAACCACCACTGTCAATCTCATCTGTCGTTTCTATGAAGTGGACCGAGGCAGTATCGAGGTAGACGGGGTGGACATCAGGAAGATCCGCCTGGAAGATCTGAGGAATCAGATCGGAATCGTGTTGCAGGATCCTTTTCTTTTCAGTGGGACGATAGCTGAAAACATTGGATACGGGAGACCCGGAGCTTCCTTCCCCGATATCATGAAGGCGGCCAACGCTGCCAATGCCCACGACTTCATAGTGGCAAAATCGGATGGTTATGATACTCAGGTAGGGGAGCGGGGGAGTCACTTGTCGGGAGGGGAGAAACAGAGGATTTCCTTGGCCAGGGCGATACTCAATAATCCAAGGATCCTGATTCTTGACGAGGCCACCTCCTCAGTTGATGTGCAGACAGAGAAGCGGATCCAGGAAGCCATTGGCCATCTGGTGAAGGGGCGAACTACCTTCGCGATTGCACACAGACTGTCAACACTGAGAAATGCGGATCGTCTGGTGGTGTTGGATGCCGGCAAAATCGTTGAGGTAGGTACGCACGAAGAACTGATGGACCGGCAGGGCGTCTTTTACAATCTGGTCAAGCTGCAGCAGGAAGCATCTGAGATAATCGCCGTCAAGGAGTGACGGTCCAATTTCAGGAGAACCCAATGGATGCGTTTGTGGAAGCACTACCCTCCGAAGTCGAGTCGAAACTTGGAAAAATGGTTTCGGACGGTGAAGAGGTGCTCATGCAGGTCTCTACAGATCTTGCTCAAGGACTCGACTACGGTGAACAATGGCTCGTTGTAACGAGTCGAAGGCTCTTCTTGTTTCCTACCCCAGGAATCGACGACGCAATTGAAGCCAGTCTGGAGGACATTCGCGAAGTGCGCTTGGAAGAGCTTGTGGGAGCAGGCAAAATTGAGATAGAGCGCCGTGATGGTCCTCCGTTGTGTGTGCCCTTTTCACAGTCGCTTGCGGGTAAGTTCGCGGAAGTTGCAGAAGGCATCCGTCAGCTGTCAAAAGGTGAAACACTTTCGCTTCCAACAGAAGTCGATCGGTCCAGGTGCCCTGAATGCGGCCGGTTGTTGCCGGAAAAAAACGGGATCTGTGCGGTTTGCTTCAAAAAATGGGAGACGTTTACCCGCATTCTCAGTTATATGCTGACATACAGATCAAAACTGGCGCTGATGATCGTGCTGGCAGTCATTACTGCAATGCTTGAGCTGATACCACCCAAGATTACCCAGTATATCATCGACGATGTTCTTACTCCCAGGACGGGATACGATTTGCTTTTCAAGCTGGTTGCTGTCCTGTTCGGAGTCAGGATATTGATGTGGGGGACGGGCATTGCAATTCGATGGCTGAGTCAGTGGCTGGGACACAGGTCGATACAGGATGTTCGGACGGAGCTCTATCAACAGTTCCAGTTCCTTCCACTGCGATTCTATGATCGAAGGAAAGTGGGGTCGCTGATTTCCAGAATGACAAATGACTCCGACCGACTCGAGATGTTTATGGTAGGCGCCATTCCGTTCATCTTTTCAAACATTTTGCTGTTCCTCGGCATCCTGGTCTTGCTGTTTATGACAAATTGGGAATTGACCTTGTTGGTCCTTCTGCCTGTGCCGCCAATCATTATTGCCGGACGAAAGATCTGGAACCGGATGATACGACAATGGTCCAGGTGGGGTGCGAAATGGTCCAAGTTGAATGCCCAGTTGAACGAGTCGATTACAGGAATCCGGGTGGTTAAGGCATTCAATCAGGAAGGACGTGAGGGAGACAAGTTTGACGAACACAACGAAGCTGTGCGCGAGGTTAGTGTGGACGGCGAGCGGAACTGGTTTGTGTTTTTTACGATTACAAATTTCATGATGAGCTTTGGTGCGTTCTTTGTCTGGTATTTCGGTGGAAAGCAGATTTTGAACAAAGAAATGACATTGGGCGCGCTAATCGCCTTTATCAGTTATCTCTGGATGATGTATCAGCCTTTGAGGTGGTTCGGCGAGCTCTACAATTTCATGCTACGTGCTTTTGCCGGTGCAGAGCGGATCTTCGAAGTAATCGATACGGATGCGGAGAAATTCGGGGACGATTCAGCCCAACCGATGCCCGATGTTAAGGGGAGGGTAACATTCCGTAATGCCCAGTTCGGATATGATCCGGGGAAACCCGTGTTGAAGGGAGTGGATCTGGACGTTCAACCCGGAGAAATGATCGGTCTGGTCGGAAAATCTGGCGTTGGCAAATCGACTTTAATAAATCTGATTTGCCGATTCTATGACCCGGACCGAGGATCGGTTGAAATTGATGGGGTGGATATGAAGGAAGCGAAGCTGGAGGACCTGCGATCCCAGATCGGAATGGTACAACAGGAGCCTTTTCTATTTGATGGAACGGTGGCAGAGAATATTGCGTACGGGAAACCAGGCGCCCCCTTCGAAGACGTGGTCAAGGCTGCGATGGCTGCCGAAGCGCACGAATTCATTGTCAGGAAGCAGGATGGATACGATATGAAGGTAGGTGAAAAGGGGGGAAAACTTTCAGGGGGTGAAAAACAGCGAATTTCGATTGCCAGGGCCATCCTTCACGATCCAAGAATTCTCATCCTTGATGAGGCTACTTCTTCGCTGGATACTCAGACTGAAAAGAAGATCCAGCTGGCGATCTCTCGTCTGATCGAAGGCCGGACAACGTTTGCCATAGCACACCGTTTGTCCACGCTTCGAAGTGCGGACCGTCTTGTTGTAATGGACGATGGCAAAGTTGCAGAGATAGGCACGCATGAGGAACTGATCGAAAAGAGGGGGATTTTCGCCAGACTGGTTGAAACACAGCAAGCCACAACCGCTATTATGGGTGTTGGCGGTGGCAAGGATGATCCCGCAGCAGTGGTCGGGAAGTAGGTTTAATCGAAAGCGAGAATGGCATGGATGAACCATCGAACCAGAACGAATTTGCAGATAACGGGGAATGGAAACCTTCGCCGATTGAAGTTACGCATCCGGAGATTGTAAAGCCGGGTGATATTAGACTTTTTCATGATCCTCCGTGGCGTCTTCGGATGACCATTGAAGGTGACCGATCTTACCTGAAAATAAAGATCGTCAGGGCGGCTCCACTGACGCAGCCGGATGATTATATCTGTTTTCTGGATCTAAAGGATGAGGTCATTTGCATGGTAGACCGACTCGAGGATCTTGCCCAGGAGAATCACAAAATCGTGCATTCGGAACTGGATCAGAGATATCTTACTGCACGCGTTGAAAGAGTGGAATCAATTCGCAACGAGTTCGGTGTGTCTTATTGGTTGGTGGATACGGACAGGGGCATGAGGGAATTTGTAACGAAGAACGTTGCTGAGAATGCACAATGGATTGACGAAAAACGAATGATGATTCTGGATGTAGACGGGAATCGGTTCGAATTTGCTGGACTGGATACTTTCGATAAGAAAAGCCGGGGTTTGATCGAGGAAGTACTTTGATCCCGCCCGCATAATCTATGCTACACCAGAGATCCAAAAGGCACATCCCACTCTAGGTCAAGAAGGATGTGCCTTTTGTTATATCCCTTGAAAAGAAATACCCAACTTCATTGGCAAGTAAATGACCTTATTTGCTGAAATGGTACCCACCCCGCCTCTGCCTTCGGCGAACAGGTTGATTTTTTGGCTCAGCTTGAAGTCAATTCCCAATCCGAATGTGAGGTTCAGCGCAGATTCGGAGTCGGTATCTGAGAGGTTCAACATCCCGATTTGCGTAATCTCCGAAGTGATATCCCCCGCGGATATATTAAAGAACCCGGCGCCCGTGATGAAATAAGGCGAGATTCGTGTTTCACTCTCACTGGCTTTTATCTTCAGATTGAGTGAGATCGTGAGGATGGATGCGTGGTCGCCAGAAATGGCCATCAGCTCACCCGTTCTCGGATCACGGACTCCTTTATTGTTGAATGAAAGGGAATTGTAATTCAGGTAACCCACTGCGGTGAATCGCGTGTTTATCGGCACACCCACGCCAGCGCCGACACTGATTCCCCTCTTCCAGAACCGTTCTAGATTGGATGGTTCAAGCGTATAAGCCATACCGCTGTTGATATAGAAGACTGGCTTCCTTGTAGTCAGCCTTTTGGCTGCATAGGATTCGGACCCGGGAATACCAACAAGGGCAAGGCGAAATATAATTAAAATGAGCTTTCTCATCAGTTTACCTCCAAGACAGATGACTGCCTGAATGCTTCTCTGCCGCAATGGCACGTCCTCAAGTTCTCGGCTATGGGGTGTACAGAATTGTTTCAGGATAGAAATCGACCCAGGCGAACCAATAAATGTTCACGTGAGGGATGAAGTGCAGAACGATGCCAGAAGGCCCTTCCCCGGTCAGCAGGTTCCACAATTCACCATTCGAATCTTTCGCAAAGATTCCCGTGGGTTGTTCTTTAAATTCGTACTGTAAATCTTTGCCCTGCCTTCGATCGTAAACTACAGTAAAATATGATTCTGGATTGTGGTAGATCAGTACGGGCACATTCCCGATAGAGTCCTGGATGAGTCTGCCATTTCCAATTCCTTCCCAGAACGATTTTCTCAGCGGATATGCTTTCCTGTGACTCTCCAGGCGCACACCAATGACGAGTTCTTTATTTCCCACTCGATTATCGATGAGGCCAGGTTCGAATAAACCTGTTTTCTGTGAGGCGTGGTACCCTTCGTAGACGTCTCGCTTTAGATCTTCATTCGACCCAACGCTCAGTACGAGGGATTCCGGGTACTGACCTTTCCAATCCTTCCAGGCTATTCGGGGGGGCGATGAAACCATTTCCAATGTCTGCCCTGAAAGTGGACCGGATAGCGCCTCGCCGGTGAGATGGGACCACAGGGTTCTGGTTTCCCGATCGTACATAACAAGTGCATTTTTCCAGAGTTTTCCACTGACCCCAAAGGTTAATGTCTTTCCATTCAGTGCTCGGCTATACACGATAGCCGTGCCACATAAGGGTCACCACGTTGTTGCTATGGGTATACCTCCTACCACATCGTTCACAATTTCGTGATGGTTAAGCATAATGGACGAGTAGGCGTGTTGCTCGCCATTGAGGTCGATGCCAATCATTGGGGATGATGGATCAACATCGGCATCTTCAGCACTCACAAACAATGGTTCGAAAATTGCGGGTATGCCGTCGAAAGGAAGCACAGTATGAATCTCGGCTGTGATGTCCTTCTCTACCTGACCATACGCGTTGCCCGGGAAGGAGCAACCCAGGATCAGGAGCAGTCCAAGCCAGCCAAAAATTGAACCGTATACATGCGTGCGATTTCGGTTTGAACAGGTTGACATTTGAGTTCTCCTGGATGAATCAGTTTCTAACTCATTGAGCAACTTCGGTGCCTTGGAATCTATAAGGGAATGAGCCCGGTCCGTGGAACCGTGCAAAGATCATTACTTCTGGATCGAAACGATCAACTTTAATGATGTATAAACAAGGGGTTGAATGATTCATCCGGAGAGTGGGTCCATGGATTGGAGCCGTTCTGGGAGGTTCGATGAGGTTGTTGGAGGGTGGAGTTGAATCGGGACGTGAATGGCACGATCAGGGAAGGGTTATGATGGCAGCATATCTGTTCGGGTCTGCGTCCTACGTGGTTTCAGAATCTCTGCTGGGCGGGATTTGCAGAAACATATGGAGAGGGCACCGGGAGAGAATCGACAACGGCGCTTCTGGACGGGAAGAGGTGTTTTGTGTCGCGAGTTAGGAGTCTGAAAATTTGATCTGCGTTCCTGTTCTTCAATATCGATTGCTTCGACGCCTCCTGGACATAGACATCGAGAGTGTCCGGTGGACCGCTCTGATAATTTATGCGGATGCTTCCAGTCTCTTCCGCCAAAGGTAAAACAAAGGGCCCGGCGTATCCTCCATGTCTAAAGGATCTGAGGTATTGTATATAAGCATTTGTGCTTCGGAGATTGCACGTCTCAGTTTCATTTTCGTGTCGAACCAGCCAGTCAAATACCGGGCCTTCGGGAACTCGGGTTGATTCCCTCTGGTTCCTGAGTGGCGCTTCCACACGTTCGAGACTCCTGATGGTGGTTTGATTTCCGTAGAAATCGATTCGAATAATTTGCGATTTTGTCAGGGCTCTCGGTAATATATAAGGGTCAAGCAGCGGAGGTTTTCCAGCCAAGAGGGGGCCAAGGCTCCGCAGCGGATTTGCATGAATGTGGAAAAGGGTGTCCGATTTTCCGGGCCTCACATAGGACTCGTTCACATTCCTTCCTGGCAGCGCTCTCCCTAGGTGAACTGTTGTGGAGTTTCGAAGGGAATCTGCCAGGTGAACGGTAACCGCCGAACTGGGATCCACTTCAAACCTACGCCATTCCGATGGCGCGGCAGGGACCACCGTCCCATTGGTTTCCAGGATTTGGGATACAAATTGCTCAATGGGGTCTGAGAAGACAAACGCGTTGTGAATTTCTGGATACCGCCAGTTGCCCGCCACTCTAACGTATCGCCACGGTGGCTGACCCGGTGCCTGGATATTCAACTCAGATACGACATTTGGGTTAAGGGAGGTGTGCTGGAGCGGCAAACGAATACTTCCAGTTAGATTCCTGCGTGTATGAAGGCCGCTTCGCAGGATCCAGTCCGATGCGATGATCAGTATTGCGATTATTCCGGAGAAGATCAGCATTCGGTTCATAATGAAAAATCCTGGATCCGTCGTCTACGTAATCTGACCAGCCCAAAGAGCAGCAGGAGCAGAGGGCCCGTTGTTATCACGATAATTTTCCACAGCTGTTTGTCTCCAGCGCTCTGGAATACGAAGCCCCGGGGTGTGCGGGTCCTTGACTGAAGAGCAGTCAGACCTGGGCCATAGATTGCGTATGATACGGCGTTGAGGAGCAACTGATCATGTCCGAATTCAGGATGGTAAAGGACACTGTTTTTGAACATTTCGGAGGAGCCAATCAGGATCAATTCCGCATTTTCTGCAGAGGTAGCCGGTTTCCGGACCAGTACTCCCGCGGAGTCCGGTTCACTGATAGGGAAGTGCCCGTTGACGCGGATGGCAAGCGGCTGAGGTCCAAGAAGTGCTTCTGACGGGTTGAAGACTTCCGGCGGCAACCATCCACCCTTCCAATCGTATGCCCACGAGACTTCGGATGTCGTGATCAGGGTGTCCACTGACCCTTGGTTGGCTTCTAAAAGGCTCCAATCGATCGAGAACCGGTTTCCCCAAATAAAGAGCTGATCTCCCAGCCCGTGGGTGATCGGATCAGTTCTATTGAAGTTTTCTGACACCGTCCGTATCAGGAAGGGTAAGGCCACTTGCTGGGGCTCGTACTCTCGAACTGCTCGGCGATTAATCTGTGTTTCCAGAATGAGGTCCGATCTGGTGCGATCCATCAGCACTTCCTTAACCTGAACGATACCCATCATTTCCAGATACTGGTTCAAGTCCTGAAACTGGGGCTGAGGCCAGTATACCGTATTGAAACCGGTTCCACGGTACTGGCGCTGTTGGATGTTGTAATGCTGAAGGCCGACCACCGCTTTTCCACCTCTGGAAAGATGTCGGCTTAGTGCCCCTATGCCCGGGGAAGCGTCCCTGCGGGGTTGGAACCAGATGAGGAGATCGGGTTCCACAATCAATTTGGGGTTTCGAGGGTCCAGAGTAACCACCTCGTACCCATATCTTTTCAAAAGCTCGATTGATTCGCTGAATACGTGAGCACCTTTGGGTGGAATGAGTCGGTTCTGATAATAGTCCGTGTAGGCCTCCGCAGGTGATAACCTGGGACCCTCCGCCAGAACGGCCACTACTGGTGAGCGTGCGGTGTCCAGTCTGCGGAATGTAGTTGCCAGTAGAAATTCTAGATGATCCACCGACCGGTGGTCGACACGATTGATCACCTCAATTTGATTTCCTTTGAAAAGCCTCAGTCCACTCCAGATTTCCTGAGTAACCAGAGAGTCGTTACGAATCGTCTGTGTGGCGAAGGGTATCAGTCCCTGTGTTCTGAATTCTTCAACTTCCATGGGGGACAGCGTTTGTGGCCGAATGACCGACAACGGAAGGTCCAGTGCCCGGATTCTGGATGCGGTCGCACCTTCTACCTGCTTCATTTCCGCGGGCATGTTTGCCTGCGGAGTGATGATCAGCTGCAGGGTGATATGATTTCGTGACTTTGGAAAATAGTTTTGCGTCTGCGGGAGAATGCTGTTGTTCTGGTTTCTTGTCAGGTCTAGAGAAGGACCTGAGTAGGTTGACCACAGAAATACGCCAAGGACCATCAGTGCGACAGCCGGAATCGCCTGGGTTGGAAGTGGGCCAAAGGACAAGTCACCGAGGGGATGGGTGGATCTGTACCGGACTCCTGCGATCAACATCAGGACGGTGGGGGAAAGGATGACGATGAACAGGCGCCAGGACAGGCGCTGTGCAGCACTCAACGGTGGCAGTGAGTTGAGCCGCGTGCGAACTATTCTTCCACGAACCAGGCGTTCCGGTGATCCAAACGTTCGTGTCAGGTTCTTCAGGAGCACTCTGTGGGCGTGCCCAGGTTGGTCTATGATGCCATCTCTGAACAGGCTGGAACTTGCGAATATGAGCAACTGTCCAGCCCAGGTATTTGAGGGGTCCATCAAGACCATCAGATTTTGTTTGCCGGTGGAGAGGTCAGGTATCAGGTCGGTTAGTATGAATGGGCTTGTAGGTAGTGGTTGGACGTATGCCCCGTCCGTCGTGGTTGCCAGCACACGTGGCTCGTACCCAGACTTTTCTGCTCTGCGCAGATCGATATGAAGGGGACCTGCGGCAACGAAACTGAGAGCGCCTCTGGCTGGCGCAGCAAACCCCTTGAGATCGTAAAACCCGGGCATACATCTGAGCTGAAACGGTGCTTGGATCTTAACGGCTGTACCTTCCGGACCTGCCCAGTAAATGGGGCTGTTATTCTGGTCCATCAGAAGGTCCCCGAGCGGGGTCACACCGAATGGAGCCAGGAGTGATTGCCAGCTTCGGCCGTAGGAGACGGTCTTGAAGCCGATCACATCCTTGAGGTCAATTGTATAAGCAATGGCGTAAGGGCTGCCAGCCAGGATGGCCGGTCGTCCACTGGCCAGATACCGTTTTAGCTCGGAGAGATGTTCAGCGGTGACTTGCTCGGGTTGTATCCAGAACAGTAGATCTGTATCCGGGGGAATCGTCGGTTTTGAGTCGAGGTCTACTCTTCTGGTATTGCCGAGTTCGCCAAGAAGGTTTGTCAGGGTATCAAAGCCCGGTGGGGAGGAAACCACGATATTGGGTCGGGGTGGGCCGGCCACTGCACGCAGATTATCGAATATTAGTTCTTCGAGATAGGGCAGGTCCGAACTTTCGATTCCCTGGATGAGTATTTCTGGCAGTGCGCCAGTTGAAATTACCAGCGATGACCACACCTTGCTTTCGCTGCGTTCATCCAGATTGATGTGCCGGGTTCTGAATGGCGAGGCCTTTCGTATGGATGCATAGTGGGCACCCGCTTCCCCTCCAAGTTCAGGATAAATCGTCCGAAATTCTACCAGTTCAGGCGCACACTTGCGGATCGCCACCAGGAGATTGGATACCGAGTCCTCGACGTGTTTGAGATGGGACGGCATACCTGATCTTGGCGTTACAAAGTAAGTGATAGACAGATGTGAGTCCATACTCTTGAGGTAGGTCCGGGTGGACGCAGACAAGGTAGAGACCATTCTTCCAGAAAGATCGAGACCCTGAAATCTGAATACATTCAGAACTCTTCCAGTGTATATAACGATGGTTGAGAGAATCAGGAGGAGGAGGAGGGATTTGGCAATGAATCTTCTGTTGGTGGTCAAGATAAGTCCCATGCTGAGAACACTCCTGGCGGGGTCTCAGTATTTGCTGCGTTTCAAGGAAATTTCATTCATCCAAACGAAAAACAGGCTGGTCAGGATGAAATAGGCCGTGTGGTTCAAGGTGACGATGCCAGCCATGAATGCGTTGAAATGCGGCACAATGGATATGGAATCGAAGAGCAATGTTCCAAATCCCAGATTCGGGAGCATACCATCCAGAACTTCAACGACTTTCGGGTGACCACTGAATACTAGGATAAATCCGAGCAATGTGGCCAGTACGAACGCAACGATTTGATCGCTTGTTAGCGCAGATATGAAAAGGCCGAAGGCAAGAAACAAAGCACCCAGGAGAATGCTGCCGATGTATCCGCCAGCAATGAGTCCTGGATCGGGTTCGCCGAGAAAGATCAGCATTGCCACAATCGGCAGGCTGCCTGCAAGCACAATAAGGTAGAACAGGAGGGCTGCGCAATACTTGCCCAGTACGAGCTGAAAGGGCTCCAGGGGCAAGGTGATGAGCAATTCATAGGTATTCTGGGCTCTCTCTTCAGCCCATACACGCATAGTAATCGCTGGTATAAATGGGATCAGTAGAAAGGGTAGGACTTCGAAAAAGGGGGTCATATCTACCAGGCCGTTCAAGAAGAATGCGTTCATGAACGTTGCGCATGAAAGAATCAGAAACACTGACGCGTAAATATAGGCTATGGGTGCGTCGAAATAGGCACCCATTTCCCGGGCGGCTACAACGCGAATTCCGGTCGTGAATTCGGGAATGGATTGTCGTGTTTTCTCAGGCAACTGAATGCTCCTTCTCTCCTGCCTGCCTGATGAGGTGTGCGAATATTCCCTCGAGGTCATCCCCATTCATGTTCGTCGCCTTACTAAGCTCAGCCCGTGTTCCATTGGCTAAAAGCGCGCCCTCATTAATGATCATGATCCTGTCGCTCAGTGCCGCAACCTCGCTAATGATATGTGTGCTGAACAGAATGACCCGATTCGGACGAAGCGCTTTCAGTGTTTCCCGAAACGTGAGTACCTGGATGGGATCGAAGCCGTGCGTGGGTTCATCAAGGAGCAGAATATCCGGGTCATGAATCAGTGCCGTTGCCAGCCCGATCCGCTGCCGGAATCCTGTGGAACACTGGTTTATTCGCTTCATAAGCACTTCTTCGAGACCGATAATGTCGACAACCCATGAGAATTGTCGTTTGAGCTCGGCACCCTTCAACCCTCTCGCCTGACCGATAAAATTAAGAAACCGGTCCACCCTCATGCCCTGGTAAAGCGGCGTGTCACCAGAGAGATAGCCAATCATTTTACGAACGGCAAGTGAATGTTCTACCACATCCAGACCGGCAATCTTGATCGTTCCTGAGGTCGGATAGATGAATGTAGAAAGCATTTTAAGAACGGTGCTCTTTCCCGCCCCATTCGGGCCGACGAAACCTACAATCTCGCCGGATACAAGCGTGAAAGAGATGTCCTCCACCGCTTTAATGTGGCCGTAATATCTGCTGATTGAGGTAGATTCTACCACGGTGTCAGGTCTCTCTATTCAATGCCTGCAAGATAAATGTTGGTCGAACAAATTAGAGGAAATCAACTGCGGTTGCAAGTGTAAACCATTTGCAGGGAGAAGGTCGTCAAGGCATCTCCAACCGAAGCAATTGGACTGGACAGGCATCGTGCGCTGCGATATCTTTTACAAAAACCAGGGCGCTGAGATCACAAATCGAGGGAATTCATGATCAGTTCAAAGTCAGATGATAGATCCGCATTGGCTGCGGTTCTGGTAGATCCGGACGCTCCGTTCGAGATGAAACGGTTCGAGCTTCACCTTCCGGGTCCAGGAGAAATCCTGGTTAGGGTTGCCTGCTGCACCATTTGCGGTTCGGATGTCCATGCCCGCACCGGTCGCAGACGTGCGGATTTTTTGCCCGCAATCGTTGGACACGAAATAGCCGGTGTTGTTGAGGAAATTGGGCCGGCCCCTCCTGAATACTGGTCTGGTGGGCAGATTACAGTTGGTGATCGCGTAACCTTTTCGATGATGGCGAGCTGCGGCACCTGTTACAATTGTACTCAGGTTGCATTGCCGCAGAAATGCGAGAGCCTGTTTAAATATGGCCATACCACTTGCACGGGTCCATTGGCGCTGACTGGAGGGCTGTCTGAGTATGTCTATCTGGTTAGAGGCACCTCCATCTACAAATTGTCGGATACTGTAACCAACGAGGTCGCAGCAACGGCAATGTGCGCTGGTGCCACGCTCGTACATGCTTTCGAGGGCGCACCAGAAATCGGCGTGAATTCAGTGGTATTGATTGGAATGGGGATGCTTGGACTGTGGGGGATCCGCACAGCGATCGAAAATGGCATAACCAGGATCTTGTGTCTGGACATCGACGAAGAGAGACTGGCATTTGCGTTGGAAACGGGTGCGTCAGATGTGCTTGGCACTTCGGGGTTGTCATCGATAGAAATCGGGCAACGCATTTCGTCCATTCTGGGTGGGCACGGACCAGATCTGGTCATAGAATTGTCAGGCACACCCTCGGGTGTGGAAGCCGCTTACCACTCGGTCAGGACAGGAGGACGGTTATGCCTGGTAGGTTCTGTGATTCCTACCAGGCCATTGGAGATCGACCCGTACGAAATCGTCAGGCGCACGCTTCAGATCCAGGGAATTCACAACTACAGACCCGAGCATCTCGAGACCGCATTAAAATATGCGGAGAAGGCGGGACACCACATTGCTCTGCGTAACGGCATCTCAGATCCGGTGCCGCTGCGTTCCGTAGATTCTGCCTTTGAGGACGCCATTCGACACAGGGCACACCGCATTCAAGTAACCAGTTGAGCGATATCATGAGTTGCATCAAGAGGTAAATCTGGGACTGTCGGAACTGACGGAATTCGCCGAGGCTTTTGTAAATGGTCGCCACGATTCGGGATATGGCTCCGGGTTTGATTTTGACGGAATCGGGAACATCAGATTTAATAAATTGCTGATTCTCACAGAAATGCAAGGTATTTAAAATCAGCAAGTTGCGTTGTGTAACTCGCATTGTTCTATTCGTTTGATATGAATTGCAAATGATTGGTTTTTTTGTTATTTTCGATCCGCAAATGAGACAAGAAAGCTACTCAGATTTTGCGAAAAAAAGTATCCTTGGGTGTATCTGAAGGGAGTGGCAAGAATTGGAAAGAGAACAGGCACAGCGGGTCAAAACAATAGTCGAAAAAGTTCGCGTTTTTAGAAGGTTTTCCATCGCAGAGGCACAACGGATGGTGAAGCTTTGTACTTACAAGACATATGGAGCCAGTGAACTGATCTACAGGATAGGCGAACCCAGCAAAGAAATGTTGATTTTGCTTTCCGGCAGGCTGAACGCGTTGAACAATGAAGGAACTGTACTCGGTGAAATCCTGCCCGGCACCACAACTGGAGAAATGGGAGTTCTTACAGGTCAGCCGAGGTCTGCAAGTATTCTCGCGGCAGAGAAATCAGCAGGCTTCGTCATTACGAAACCGGATATGGAAACTTTTTTGCGCGATGATACAGTTCGATTGAAGGTTTTCGAGAATATGGTGGATTTGTTGTGCAAGCGGTTGACAGGTGCAAACCTGCAGATCGAAAATTACGCCAAACGGAGTCGTGCGCTTTAATTTAAGATTCGAAATATGTGTCGCCGGGCGTTCCGGAATACACCGGAGGGTCCGTTTTTTTATTTAATCCAGTATGGTGGTTGCCACCGCCTGACAAGTTGCGCATTGCGTGTCAGCAGAGGTGGTTGCGCGCCTGCGGGGGATGATCTATCTTACACGCCCTGAGCCCTTGGTAAAAACGCGATCTACACACGAGTCTGGAGGAGTACAGATGAAACCTCTAAAGGTCGGAATCATTGGTGCAGGAGGACACGCCCAGAGCCATTTTTCGATGGTCATCAAGGAACAGGAAATGGATCTGGTAGCCGTTGCCGAACTGGATAAGGAGAGGTTGGAGAGCGTCTATGAGAAATACGGCCCCTTTCAGACATTCTTTGATTACAGGACTATGCTCGACAGCTGCGATTTGGACGTGGTATATGTCATCACAATGCCCGGCCACCTGACCGGACCCGTGATAGACTGCCTTGATCGCGGTCTGCACACCTCGATTGAGAAACCGGCGGGGATGACTTCTGAAGATACGGAACAGATGCTCGCAGCATCTCTGAAGTCGAGTGGCAAAGCTATAGTGTCTGTAAATCGTCGCTATATGCCACACATTCTGGCTGCAAAGCAATTGATCCTCAGCAGGGGCGGAGCAGTACATGTTGCGGCAACCTATAACAAACCCGTGACCGTTCTTGGGACTGCAGCGACAGAGGGAATCGCCCCTGCACCTATCATTTGCGACGCGATTCACCATGTGGATTTACTCAGATGGATGTCAGGTGAAGCCATGGACAAAGCCGCTGATCCCTTGGAAGTTTACGCTCAATCCTGGTCCGGCCAGCGGGAGGGCAGCTTTAGATACAATGCGATGGTGGCGTTCGAAAACGGCTCCAGGGGGGTAATGATGAGTCACTACGGTGTGGGCTATCGAATTCAGAGATTTGAAGCACACGCGGAGGATCTGTCGATCTACATGGATCTGACAGGCAGCCCTGTGGTGGAGGTGTACTCAGAGGGAACCGTGGTGGAGGATGCGTTGGACCTCAATGCGGTCGGTGGTCCGGATTTTGACGAGACCAGGCATTTCGTAGAATGCATTAGAGAGAACAAAGAGCCCTGGAGTACACTTGGTGATGTGGTGCAGACCATGAGGCTGTGTGAGCATATCGCATCCGGTACCCTCGGCAAAACAAACAACTGATCGGATACATCTCTGGCGGAATCTGTGAAAATTACAATACTTGGGTCGGGAACCTCAACAGGAGTCCCGGAATACAAATGCGATTGTGACACGTGCCAGGATGCCCGTCAGGTGGGATCTCGAAATGCACGTACGAGGCCGTCCATCCATGTGGATGTTGATGGCGTTTGCCTGCAATTTGACACCGGACCGAATTTTCTGGAACAGATCGACCGTAACGAAATCAAGCGTATAGACGCTGTAGTCTACACGCATTGCCACGCTGACCACATCAGTGGTACAAACGATCTTGTAATGCCATGTCGAAAACAGGATATGGATATGCCTGTTTACGGACCATACGAGACAATCGGAATCCTCGAAAAAAATTTCGACTACATGTTCAGCAAGGATACATACCAGGGTGGAGGCGTTGCTCATCTGATTTCTCACGGCGTTTCCGCGCCATTTGACGTCAACGGCATTGAATTGATTCCAATTCCTGTCCGCCATGGCGCTGTGGATACGCAAGGGTACAGGATTGGCCCGATGGCCTATGTACCCGATGTGAAAGAAATGCCTGACAGCGCAATCGAACTGATGGATGGCATTCAGCTGCTGATCATCGATGGTCTCAGTTTTAACCCCAGGCATCCAACGCATATTTCTGTCGCTGAGTCTATCGAAATTTCCAATCGACTCGGCTCACCGATGACTCGTTTAACCCACATTACTCACCGGATCGATCATCGACGATTCGCAGAGCAGTGCGAACAGCAGAACCTAACTCTGCCGGATCACGTGGCGCTAGCATACGATGGCCTAAAAATTTCGATCTGATGTAAGCGTCTATGGAGGAAGTATGCATATTGACAAGGGCATCGAACTCAGTGATCTGAGTTCAAAACTGGACAACCTGTTTGAATTGGCCGGACAAAAAATTAGTACGATCGACAAGACGTGGGATCCAAACCAGGGTACTCCCGTGTTTACGGTGAACGGGCAGTATACCTCCCGTGGGTGGACGGAATGGACACAGGGTTTTCAGTATGGCAGTGCAATCCTGCAGTTCGAGGTGAGCGACGATGAGGCGTTTCTGAACCTTGGCAGATCTGCTACAACGCAGCGCATGGCGCCTCACGTTACACATACAGGGGTTCACGACCACGGGTTCAATAACGTTTCGACCTATGGGAATCTGAGACGTCAAATGCGAGAGGGGATTGTCGAGAATAATGATTGGGAGCGTCATTTTTATGAAATGGCCCTGAAGGCCTCCGGCGCTACCCAGGCTGCCAGATGGACGTCAATTAAGGACGGAGGCGGATACATTCCGTCCTTCAATGGCCCGCATTCCCTGTTTTCCGATACGATCAGAACGTGCCGAAGTTTGGGACTGGCCCACCAACTGGGCCACGTTTTGATGGGTGAAAACGATCTATCGATTTCTCTTCTGGAACGAATGGTTCAACACGCCCAGAGCACGGCCAGGTTCAATGTCTATTACGGTGAGGGGAGAGATGCATACGACCTCCGAGGCCGAGTTGTTCACGAATCCATATTCAACGTGAACGATGGGAATTACAGGTGCCCGAGTACCCAACAGGGTTACTCGCCATTTTCTACTTGGACGAGGGGGTTGGCGTGGGTGGTAACAGGTTATGCCGAACTACTCGAGTTTCTCGAAGTGGTTCCGGATGCAGAATTCGAAGTGTGTGGCGGCATAGCCGCAGTTCGGACCTTTATGGAAAAAGCCGCTTCGGCTTCCGCGGATTTTTTCATAGATCAGGCCGCTGCTCTGGATGGGATCCCCTATTGGGATACGGGTGCCCCCGGGCTGTCTCAAATGGGAGACTACCTGTCAGTTCCTGCGCAGCCCAATAATAGTTATGAGCCAGTGGACAGTTCAGCGGCAGCAATTTGCGCGCAGGGGCTGTATCGGCTCGGACGATATCTCGGTGAGCCGGCAGGGAAAAGGTATCGCCAGGCAGCCATCGGCGTTGCGAGTACGCTTTTTGACGCGCCGTATCTCTCGGAAAATCCCAACCACCAGGGGCTGATTCTCCACTCAATCTACCACAGACCGAACGGCTGGGACCATGTCCCTGCAGGGCAAGCCATTCCCAGTGGCGAGTCCTCGATGTGGGGAGATTACCATGCTCTCGAATTGGGCCTTCTGCTCAAGAGAGAACTCGAAGGTAAGCCTTATCTCACCTTTTTCGACAAGGATTGACACGGTATGAATTGTAAGAGACTGATGGTAGTGGAACCCGGGCGAATCGAACTTCAGGATTTTGAGCTCGATGAGCATCTGGCGCCGAATCAGGCTCTGGTGCAGGCCGAATATTCGGTTGTGAGTGGTGGCACCGAGGGTGCGGGGTATACCGGCCTTGTAAAAGAGATGCCGTTCGGTGACAAAGGTCAGTATCCTCGAGAAACAGGCTATGGGCATTTGGGCAAGGTTCTGGATATTGGATCGGATGTGACCATGTGTCGTGTAGGGGATCGTGTGCTCAGTTTCTCCCGTCACGCATCCGTGGTTAAAGCTGACGCAGCAAGAATGGCGCTTCCTGTTTCCCGGGAAGCCGAAGGAGAACACCTGGTCCTCACCCGGATGGCCGGCGTGAGTATCAGCGCGCTGAGATCATCCGCGGTTCAACCGGGCGATACTGTAGTCGTTATCGGGATGGGGCTTGTGGGCAATTTCGCGGCACAACTGTTTCAACTGGCAGGAGCAAAAGTGCTGGTCGCTGATCTTCAGAATTCTCGGTTAAAAAGCGCTGCGGCCTGCGGTCTGGAGAGAGGTGTGAACCCGGCAACCGATAGTCTGCAAGAAGCCGTAATGGAATTGACAAATGGCAAGGGCGCCGACACGGTTGTGGAAGCTATTGGAGTGAGTGCTGTCATCAACGATGCCGTCAATCTTGTGAAAACAGGTGGAGAACTTATTCTCCTGGGTAGCCCAAGGGCCTCCTGTAATACAGATATCACTCCGTTTCTTCTCAAGGTGCATCTCGAGGCGATCAAGGTCATTGGCTCCCTCGAATGGCGATGGCCTGCGCATCCGACTGAAAGAGCCCGAGATATAGAGACCAACTACAGATTGATTGCCGATTGGATAGCAGAAGAGAGATTGATTGTCAAACCGCTGATCAGTCATCTGGCTTCACCTGCCGAGTGTCAGGAGATCTACGATGGAGTCACGGGGAGCCAGGAAAGCTTCCTGGGCGCCGTCTTTGACTGGAGTCTGATCGGGGCGCCTTGAACAGGAATCGAGACAGACTCTATCGTTTGCATCACATCAGTCAGTGCAGATTACCTTGATTGTTTTGTGATGTTTTTAAGATAAATTGCTGTTATAGTTTCTGTTGTGTGTTGTATCGCCGTGACACTCGGGTTCGTGGCATAGCGATTGCCCATTCTCTATGCAACAAATCTGAATGGAGGAGAAAGGGAGCGTGGGCACTCAGCAACTCTACAATGTGGTCGTAATCAGTGCAGGAACTGCCGGTCTTGTTACTGCAGCTGGAACAGTCGGCTTAGGTGGCAGAGCCACCTTGATCGAACAACACAAGATGGGAAGAGACTGCCTCAATTATGACTCCATACCGAGCAAGGCCGATATTCCTTCAGCTCGAGTCACAGATACGATCGGTAAGGCTCTTCCGAGTCTGGAGCCGAGGACAACCGCGGTAGAGGGGACTAATGCTGGGCATTAAAGCAATTGCATATTTCGTAATCGTCTTAATCAACGCTCTTCCTTTGTATGCCAGGGCCCCCGGCGTCGGTATAGACTATGGTCCTTACGCACGAGTGCTGGATCAATTTGTGGACGAACGGGGATTGGTTGCGTACGAGGCCCTCCGCCAGGATGGCCGCGACTTGCGCATCTTTACCACCTCGCTTTCCAACATGAGCCCAAGGAGCCATCCCTCTGCATTTCCGGAGCCTGATGATCGGCTGGCATACTGGATCAACGCCTACAATGCTCTTGTGCTGAAGGGTGTAGTGGATGCGTATCCAGTGAAGAGTGTAAAGGATATCAAGGAGCAGTTCGGATTCTTCAGCCAGACCTATTTTACGGTTGGGGGACAGAGACTCTCGCTGAACGACATCGAGCACAAGATCCTGAGGAAGGAGTTTGGGGAACCCAGAATTCACGCCGCGATCAATTGTGCTTCGATCGGTTGCCCAAGACTGTTGAAAATTGTGTATGAACCTTCAGATCTGGACGCCCAACTGAACCATGCGATGAAGACCTTTGTGAGAGAGCAGACGCATATTGTTCGCATCAAAGGCGAAGTCATTCTTTCGAAGATTTTTGACTGGTTTCGGAAGGATTTCACTGTCTGGATGGCACAGATGCAGGGAAATGAGGACACACATATTCTGGACTATGTGGGGCAGTTTCTCGAAGAACAGGATCGTAAGTTTGTAGTTGAATTGCCGCGGCCCAGGGTCCGGTTCTCGGACTATGACTGGAAACTGAATGATCAAAACACAGTTGGGGAGAGGTGAGAACAATGGCCTTCGTGCACATGCCTCCGGGATGGAAAATACCGAATTCACGGGTTACATCTGAAGACACTTATCTAAATCGCAGGGACTTCGTGAAGACTGCGGCACTCGCTGGTGCAGGACTTTGGGCAGGGTGTGCCGATGCAAAGGACTCCGATACCAATGAGGAAGCGACCCAGACCCTATCAGAATCTACGATTCTGAAAGAACTCCACCCCGCGAGAAGAAATCAGAATTACGCTGTGGAAAGAAAATTGACCAAACCTGAAGTTGCCGCAGGCTACAACAATTTTTATGAGTTCTCTACAAATAAGGAGCAAGTAAAGGAACTCGCACATCGCCTTGTGACCCATCCCTGGCAGATCGAAGTTTCAGGTCTGGTGGAGAATCCGGGAATATATGACCTCGACGATTTACTAAAACGTGTGGATTTGGAGGAGCGGGTCTACCGGTTCCGTTGTGTCGAGGCCTGGGCGATGACTGTTCCGTGGACAGGATTTCCATTGAAGGACCTGCTCAAGCTTGTTGTTCCCAAATCCAAGGCGAAATTTGTTCGATTCGTGACATTCCTGAAGCCGGAGCAGGCGCCCGGACAGGCGAACCAACCCTGGTATCCGTGGCCATATTTCGAGGGATTACGGATGGATGAAGCGTTGAACGATCTGACATTTCTTGCTACAGGCATTTATGGGAAGCCGATGCCCGCGCAACACGGATCGCCCATTCGACTGGTGGTTCCCTGGAAGTATGGATACAAAAGTATCAAGTCTATTGTTTCGATTGAACTGGTGGACAGGCAGCCGCCCACCTTCTGGAATGATTTGGCTCCAATTGAATACGATTTCTGGTCGAATGTAGACCCAGCTGTACCGCATCCCAGGTGGTCGCAGGCCTCCGAACGGCTGATCGGAACAGATGAACGTGTGCCTACACGTGAGTTCAATGGCTATGGGCAGTACGTGGCTCATCTCTATGGGTAGATGGGGGACATCAAATTCAGGGAGGGGAGCAATGGAGCTGTTGCCGGAAGGATATGAAGCCCTGGTCCATCGCGAGTTGGAAGACTGGATTGGGAACGCTCATACTGAGCGGCTCCTGAAAAGTGACAACTCCCTGTGGACAGGAAATGATGAAGGGGACTGGCTTGGCTGGGTGAATTTGATTTCGAGACAGAAATCCAGACTTTCGGAGCTCCAGTTGATCGCCGCTGCTGTTTTGGAGGGCGAGTTTAAAGATATCCTGCTGCTGGGCATGGGAGGAAGCAGTCTTTGCGCCGAGGTGCTCGCAAAGACATTTGGTTCAGCCGCGGGATTTCCTTCCCTGCACATACTGGATTCAACTGTTCCAGCCCAGGTTTTGCGTTACGCTCAGGATCTGGATCCCCTCACGACATTGTATATTGTTGCGAGCAAATCGGGATCTACTACCGAGCCGAACGCGTTCCTGGATTGTTTCTTTTCTCAGGCATCCGAGAAGCTGGGGTCGGATGCGGCAGAGCACTTTGTGGCGATTACCGACCCTGGTTCCTCCCTCGAAGCGCGAGCGAAGGCGTCTGGATTCAGACGCGTTGTGCACGGTATTCCAGACGTAGGTGGTAGATTTTCAGCATTCACCGATTTTGGTTTGTTTCCTGCCTCGATGATCGGGTTGGACCTGCACCGATATTTAAATATTGCCTGTGAAATGGAGAAGGCGTGTTCCAGTAATGATGCAACGAATCCGGGAGTCCAACTGGGAATCTTTTTGGGGGTTCTTGCCAATGCCGGACGCGACAAGCTAACCCTTGTCACCTCTCCTGGTCTCAGCGACTTTGCGAGTTGGCTGGAGCAGCTGGTGGCAGAAAGTACCGGAAAAATCGGAAAGGGGATCATTCCGGTTGATCGTGAGCCATTATTTCCTCCGGAGCGATACGACTCGGACAGGGTTTTCGCCTACCTCTCACTCACGACTGAGGCAGACCCTAAAAGGGAGAAATGGATTCGAGAACTCCGGTCCTCAGGACACCCAGTGGTGAACATACGGCTGGAATCACGAATGGAATTGGGTGGAGAATTCTACAGATGGGAAATGGCAACGGCTGTGGCAGGTTCCGTCCTGAAGGTAAATCCCTTCGACCAGCCGAACGTTCAGGAAAGCAAGGAATTCACCGCCGATCTCATACGTCGATACCTGGAGGAAGGGAGGCTGCCACAAAGCACGCCCTGGATTGAAGAGGATGGAGTCGAAGTTTTTCTGGATGAACGGGATACCACCGCACTCAAGAGTGTTACCTCGCTGGATGGCTGTGTAAAGGCGCATCTGGACAGCCTTGAAGATCACGATTACTTCTCGATTTGCGCCTACGTCGATATGGATTCAAAATCCAACATTAACCGGTTGGATTCAATCCGTAAAACAGTTGGGTCAGGAACCGGAGCGGCTACGACACTCGGGTTTGGCCCAAGATTTCTGCACTCTACGGGTCAGCTTCACAAGGGCGGGCCCGATACCGGCTTATTTATCCAGATTACAGCAGAAGATGGCGAGGACCTTCCCATTCCAGAATCAGGCTTTACATTCGGAGTATTGAAAACCTGCCAGGCTATTGGCGATTTGAATGCCCTGTCGGCTCGGAACAGACGAGTGGTTCGTTTTCATCTGACCCGGGGCGTCGAAAGTGGACTATTACGATTGACACAGGCGTTCCAGAGGGCGTTGCCTCAATCTTGCTAAAAAAGCTGTTTCCAAAGGATGGACAACTATGAAAATCCTGGTGGTGGATGACGATAATACCGTGGTTGATTTCTTTACCCAGGCGGCAAATGCCATGGGCCATTCAGATATCGATACGGCCGGGACGGGTGAAGAGGCTTTGGGAAAGGTCATACGGGACACGTACGATCTGATTACCCTGGACATCCGGATGCCCGGTGCAAGTGGACTGGAAATTCTGTCGCCGTTGAGAAATATGTGTCCCCACGCAATCATTGCAGTCATCTCCGGACACATACCGGACCAACCCACTCTGGATCTGGCGGGATGTGCGGATCTTGTCCTTGGCAAGCCTGTGGATCTAGAAAAATTCAGCAAATTGCTTCAGGGGGCAGAACTCATTTATAAAACGATGGAAGACATCAAAGAATTGAGTGAAGGCACGCTGGAAACTCCCTGATAATTCAGTGCAAAGAGATGGGTGGAGGTATGCGGGTGGATTCGCGAACACATGATCGATTCTCCGCACAAAATGTGAAGGCTGCAGCACAAAGAGCTATGGGTAAGTGCAACCTTATGGAGCTGGATGCGCTGGATGAGCATAGCGGCGTACTGGATGCCGGCACCTCAAACGTTGTGGTCAGGGGAGATATTTCCTCTGGTGCGGCGATCAGGGGAGAAGGATTGCTTCTGGTGAATGGTTCTGTGGTTGGGTCATCAGAACGCCCATGTAAGATCGATATGGCCGAAGGTGTTTATATAGTTGGCAGTTTCAGGCAAACAGAAGTGAGTTCGAGAAGGATTCAAATCGGGAAGTGGGCCAGCAAGTCTGTGCTTTCATTCCAGGAGAGCCTCGAAATTGGCGGGGATGTAGTTGATGTAAAGATGGTCTGCGAACCGCAAAGGGCAGACAACAGGAAATCAAATGCGGAAAGACGGAAGCTGTCTGTAGCACGGAAGGAAAGCGAGTTGCTGGATCAGCAGGTAGCCTACGATCAGAGGCGAACAGATAGGCTGTTCCAGGCCACCGGCATAAAGTTCGATGTCAGTGTGGGGGATGTTGTAACTCGCGAATCCAATCGGACCCAAGTGAATCTGGAGCCGTTTTACAAGGTTGTGGGCAAAAAAACACCAAAGGAAATCGATCGGGCATTGCTCGAGTTCTTTGCAAAGGCAGTCGTGGGCCTGCTGACAAGGGTCAACAAGCAGTATATTATGGGTGGCACAAACAACAGAAAAACCTTTACTACTGTCATCAGGAAACTGCACGACCTGACATTCCTCACCCGGAAGTGCGACAAACTCAAGGAACAGATCCGACTCCTGGAGAATACCATTTCTGGTAGTGAGACCGGAGAAGGGATCGATGCAGCCCGGGCATTTATTGGTGGCAGTATTCTGCCTGAATTCAAGCTGCAGTTTCAATTTATAAATGAATACGATAGTAAAGATAACTGTAGTGCAAAGCTGAGTTTGACAGAGGGGGGGAGTCCCCCAGGAAGAAAAATTACTCTGGTCGACTCACGTGGGGAGGACAAGATTGAATCGGTATCTGCCGAGGCGTTTTCTGGCGTGGAATTTTTCCCTGAAAACGGAGCCGTAGCATGGTGTTGCGAAAATGCTCAAGGATAGATACTGCAGGAGAGTTTTAATCCCACCACGGTAGACAACTTGATGTGCAGATCGCGATTGAGTGTGGAATGGGAGGGAAACATGTACGACTGCGACTTCAACCAAATGCTGGAGATGGAACTGGATGCAAAGGGAATGAAAATCTGGGATGTGACACCCGAGTGGCTTACCGGGAAACGCATCAGAATTGCCGACCACTGCTATGGCTGTACGGCTGGCGCCGAGAGCAGTTGCGGAGGAGAACTGATTTAGAATCAGATCGAAAGCGGCGGGTTCGCAGGAGGCGGAATTCTGCTGATTTCTGCAACTTCAGCTGACAGGTACTTCGTCCAGGGCTTCGCGCACCTTGGCCGCGAGAATGGTAAGGTCGAACGGTTTCTGAAGGAAGCCTACAGCTGCACCTTTGGCCATTGCAGCGGCGACTTCTTCTTGTTTGTTGTAACCGCTGATGAACAATATTTTGACGTCGGGATTGCGTCTTGTCAGTTCTTCCGAAAGCTCGATGCCGCTCAACCCCGGCATTACGAGATCACTGATCACCAGGTCCACGGTCTTATCAGATTCATAGGCCGCAAGTCCTTCCTCTCCATCACGGGCCGCGATCACTCGATACCCCTGTCCAACCAGCATCTTCTCCGCAATCTCTCTAACATTAGCGTCATCCTCAACAATTAGGAGTGTCTCTGTTCCTCGAGGGGTTTCCCTGTCAGAGGTTGTTTCTTCCGGCACTTCCTCTTTGATCGCCATCAGATAGATCTCCAATTCTGTGCCTTCATCTTCTGAGGTATGGACCTGAATATGTCCCCCGTGTGACTGAACGATTCCGTGGACCATCGCAAGGCCCAACCCCGTTCCCTTGCCTTCAGCTTTTGTGGTGTAAAAGGGTTCGAATATTCGGTCGATCACTTGTGATGGTATCCCGGTACCTGTATCGGCGACAGAAAGACGGACATAGTCACCTGGAGTCTGTTCTCCGTGGCCCCTGGCAGTTTCAGGGTCAAGCGTGACGTTCTGTAAGGATATCGAGAGCTTGCCCCCGTCCGGCATGGCGTCTCGGGCGTTCACGCAGAGGTTCATCAGGACCTGCTGCATCTGGGTTGCATCTGCGCTAATGTTGTGAACCCCGGCGTGAGTCTGAGACGAAATCTGAATGGTTTCCGGGAGGGTCCGTTCAAGCACCTTGGTGGTTTCCTTAACCAGTGGAGACAGTGAAAGCGGGCGCTTCTCGGTGTGGGCCTGCCTGCTGAAGGTCAGGAGCTGTCGGATGAGTCCTGCTGCCTGATCGCCCAGATGAACAACGCGTTCGAGGTTCTGATAGGTCTTGGAGGCAGGATCGAAATCGATCATGGCGAGCTGAGAGAACCCCATGATCGAAGTGAGCAGATTGTTGAAGTCGTGAGCGATTCCACCCGCTAGAGTTCCAATACTGTCAAGTTTCTGGGCCTGGAGAAGCTGACCACGCAGTTCCTGCTCTTTGCTGATGTCTCTGACGGTGTCCCTGCTGTATAGAAACGAACCCTGGTTATCGTAAACCGCGGTGCTGTTGATGCGGACGGACAGGGGGCTGCCGTCCTTGCACAACACTTCCAGTTCCAGATCAACAAGATCTCCGGCCTCCTTCAATCTGAGAAATGCTTCTAGGAATTTTGCTTTGCTGCTTTCGGTGAGGATTTCCGCCAGCTTGTTTCTGCCGGCAAGGTCGATTCGCTCATAGCCGAGCCACTGGAGTTCTGTGTTGTTTATTTCCAGTAAGACGCCATCGGGACCAAGGGTGTGATATCCGTCTGGCGCATTGTCATACAGGTCCCGAAATTTCTCGCGTGATTCCTTAACAGAATTGAAAAGGCGAGCGTTTTCCTGAAGTGTTGTCTGGATGGAGCTCGCCATTGAATTGAACGTTTTTGCAAGTGCACCAAATTCACCAGGATGATGTTCATCGACTCTGGCAGTCAAGTCCTCAGCGGAAAGCCGATTGGCGGCCTGCGTGAGGTCATTGATTGGAGGAAGAATTGCACGAGAAAGCAGATATCCGATAAATAGGGTCACCACAAGCAGGACCAGTGCTCCTGCAATAAAAATGTTCAACCCTTGTGCAGTTACCCTGTCAATTGTATCTGCTCCCTTCACCATTAGTTTTTGTTCTTCCAGGGCTGCTTTCCGAAGCTCGAATGCGGCGTCGATCTGGAGTTGACCAAGCGCGTTGATGTGTGTCGAAAACTCCTCGGAGGTCATGCCTTCGTCGGTCATCCGAATACAATCTAACGCGTGGACTTGCACGTCGTCGACCAGTGCCTGGAGTTTTTCCAGATTCCCAGGTGAGGCGGCCTTGCTAAGCTTCTTGTAAAGTGCCAACGCCTCCTGAGCGGCGGCAATCTCTTTACTCACCTCTGTCTTGGCTGGATCGTGTCGAAATGAACAGTAGTAATAGGTATTAAGAAAGATGGTGTGGATGCTGTTTTCAACTTGCAGTGCCGCTTCAACGGAGGGTGCGGTTTCCTCCAGCAATTCCCGGGATACGTTCTGAACAGCATTGAGTCTCAGGTAACCAATGGCACCCAGAACCGCAGTTCCTCCCCACAGCGCCAAAAGGTAAATCAGGATTCGTCTGTTCATACTTAACATTGCAATCTCCATACATCCGGATCTTTGGCAGACCGGATGTCATGTATACATGCGTGTTGGGTCATATGTATATGAGATAATCAGCATCATAGGAGTTCGTATTGTGAATGGAGATAATGTCTTGCAGTGCGCAGGTTCTGTCTTATATTTGACTTTCATAGGGGCTATAGATTGCAAATTGTGTGCCACAGAGTTTCTCGATGCCACATATGCAGGTCTATGGCACGGAGCTTGCACCTGTGGGATCTGGTGCCTCGCTAAAAGATCCACGTGTTGGCTGAAAAACACCAAAGGTGACACATTCCCTGCAATTAGATCGAGAATGCGGGAAGAAATGAGGAGGAGCCAAACGTGTACAAATTTGAACGCGCCACAATGAAATTTCTTAGAATGGCCGCAATTCTGTGGATTGGTCCTTTTCTTTCTACTGAGGGAATTGCGCAGCAAACCTCCTTCGAAATAGTGGATCCGCTAGGCAGAAATGTGGTCATGTTCGAGTCGAAAGCGCCCATGGAGACCATCATAGGTACCACCAATAAGGTAGCAGGGGAGGTCGTCCTGGACCCCAGGAATCTTGCGGGTTCATCGAAGGTTGACATAAGGGTGTACTTGAAGCAATTGGATACGGGAATCGAGCGCAGGAATCAGGATATGAGGGACCAGTATCTGCAGACCGACAGGTTTCCGGAAACGAGATTTCGTCTCTTGAAAATTCGAAGTGTGCTCCCGGGTAAACTGGTTGATGGAAAACCTGTTGAAATCGAAGCGACCGGTATGATTGACCTGCACGGTGTATCTCGTGAAGAGACAGTAAATCTTAAAGCCACTTACCTGAAGGCAAGTGAGCAGACCAGATTTAGACTGCCTGGCAATCTCTTGAGGATTCAGGGTTCGTTCGATCTCGATCTGGAAAATTATGATATTCCGATCCCAAAACTTGTGGTGATGAGATTGGATAACAAGATTACCATTACTCTGGATGTGTTCGCCACGGATGCCCCAGATAAGGCACTTAGTGCCCAAGATCCATGCAACCCATGTGGAAGTAATCCGTGCAATCCTTGTAACCCGTGCAAGACAAATCCTTGTGACAAATAACGATTTAGCGGTCCTTGTGATTGCCAATTTGTAGATCGCTGATTCAGGAGGACAGATGCAGAACTATCTCGAGACCACTCGAACGCTTTATCGTGAAGCCGCTCTGGAACCCCAACCTGGTTTGTGCTGTACGTCGTCCAAGCCTTACGATCTTCCGGGACTGGAAATTCCTCTGGAAATGCAGGAAATGAATTACGGCTGTGGCACCACAGTACATATCCGAGATCTCAAGCCAGAGATGTCGGTCCTTTATGTTGGTGTGGGAGGGGGTATGGAAGCCCTTCAGTTTGCCTATTTCACCAGATCACCAGGATCTGTTATTGCGATCGACTCTGTACCCGAAATGTTGGACAAGGCCCGTGAAAACTTCGAACTGGCCGCGCTTGCGAACGATTGGTTCGAGCCTGAATTTGTAACCCTGCTCGAGGGGGATGCCCTGGATCTGCCTGTTCCCGATGGATCTGTGGATTTAACAGCCCAGAATTGCCTGTTTAATATCTTTGTTGCGGATGATCTGGAGCAGGCGCTAGGAGAAATGAACCGCGTGCTTCGGCCGGGTGGTCAAATGACCATATCCGATCCGATCTCTCAGCAAGTTATTCCGGAGCATCTACGTCAGGATGCCCGGCTTCGGGCAATGTGTCTTTCAGGTGCCTTATCACTGGAAGCCTATCTTGAGTTTATCACCGATGCTGGCTATGGTACAGTGGAGGTGCGAGGAAGAAGACCCTACCGGGTTCTCGACGGGCGCAGGTTCGATGTTGATGAAGATATTCTTTTGGAAACCGTAGAGATTGCTGCTTACAACGATCCGGTGCCGGAAGATGGTCCTTGTATCTTTACAGGAAGGATGGTGTTTTACACAGGAGATGAGGAGTATTTCGATGACGGCAAAGGGCATGTTGTAATGCCTGACGTTCCACTTTCGGTCTGCGACAAGACTGGAGCCTGGTTCGAAGATCTCGGCAGAGATGATCTGACAGTTACACCACCTACCTATCACTACGGTGGAGGCGGCTGCTGCTAAGGAGGCTTGCGTTTGACATTGGTATCATCAAGTTTGAAAAAGCGGGGGCGACTGGTGAGTCGCCTCCGCTTTCTTCTGCTCGCAATGACCACGTTTTCGACGTCTATCCTCGTTCAGGCGGAGCAGACGCACCCGCTTGTCAGGGATGTCAGCGTGATTCCAGATACCACAAGGGGTTCCGAGGACATCCAGAACTGGAGCATAGAGGCAGGTACGGGTGATCACTTTCTTCCTGGCACCGTGGAGCCCTCTGGGTGGGGGCTGGTGCAATATTACGGGTGCGTTTCCTGCCACAATTTACCGGATCGTTCCGGGACAAAACGATGGGGACCTGACCTGGACCTGATTGGGGACAAGGTATACAAAGCCTGGATCCAGGGATGGCTTGCTGACCCATCTGCAATGGTGCAAGATGCCAAGATGCCAAGGGTCCCTCTTTCCGAAACTGAGGGAAACCTTCTCGTTGATTTGCTTTCATCCAGGAGAGGCCTCGAGGGAATCCAACTGTCTGGTACGGGAGATCCGAAACGCGGCAAAAGAATTTTTGACTCCGTGCAGTGCCGAGCCTGTCACACCAGGGAAGGTCGGGGTGGAACAATAGCCCCGAATCTGGACAAGATACATACAAAATTAAAGCCGATCTGGCTCGTTTCCTATCTTTTGAATCCGACACAGGTGATCCCGAACACGCGGATGGCTGACTTCGGATTCGACCAGAAGCAGGCGGAGGATGTTGCTGCCTATCTTCTTGGGGAGGGGAAGCCCACAAAGCAGAGTAGAGAACTCGAAGTGTCCAAATCTCGAATTAAGGAATCGCTCTCTGTATTTGCACAGAAGGGGTGTGCGGGTTGTCATCGCATGGGCGAATACGTCAGGGAGATCCCGCTTCCGGATTCAGAAGACGTCTCAGCATTCCTGTCCGCCCACGAACGACCAAATTCGGTGCTCAATATAGAGATTGGGAAGCGTCAGATCACCGCAATGAGGGTGGCAATTTCGGGAACGGGTAGTGGGGGAGAAAATGTCGACGGCAGCACATTTCTTGCATCATTTTGGAAAACACCCATCGAATCGCAAGGGTGGGCGCCCGCCTCTCACGACACCCTGGCGAGCAAGCTGGATCCAGAATCCTGCGGGGCATGTCACGCAGGACAACTGGTAGACTGGACCGCCTCACGCCACAGCATGAGCATGGGGTCAGGCGTGATGGGACAGCTTGAGGACGCACTCTGGGGGAATCCTGGGTTTGTGGAAGGTTGCCAGTCGTGCCACGCCCCGACTGCGGAGCAACATCCGATGCTGCACGATGGGAAAGACGAGGAATACGGAGTGAACTATGGATACAGTTCAGATAGACAGAATGCTGGGGTCGACTGCATGGCCTGTCACGTGCGCTCACACGTCAGATTCGGTCCAGGGAGGGGTGAGCGCCCACCGGTGGAGGTTTGGAGAAGCAGCGGACACGGTGGAGGAGTACCTTCACCTGCCTTCTCAAAATCGGAGTTTTGTAGAGGGTGTCACCAATTTGAGAAGGGTCAAAGGAGGATTAATCAAAAGCTTCTGCAGGATACTTTTGCCCAGTGGTCGACAAGCACACACGCCGAATTTGGTCAGACCTGCCAGAGTTGTCATATGCCTGGCCGAAGGCATCTGTTCAAGGGAATTCACGATCCTGAAATGGTCCGGGGAGCCCTGGAGGTTCAGGTGGTTCCGATGAAATCAGAGGGGGATTCACTGGCTTTCCAGATAAGTATTTTCAACAGGGGGGCCGGACATCATTTGCCAACCTATGTGACTCCCAAAATATTCGTGGAATCCAGGCTGATGGACAAAGAGACTCGAGAAATCTCAGGCACTAGAATGAAACGGGTGATTGGTTGGGATGTTGTGCTTGGGAATCGGGAGAGGGAAGTGTATGACACCAGAATTCCATCAGGAGGAGTTTGGGTGTGGCGATATTGCGTCAGGAGACACACGGGCGCCGAACAGGTCGAAGTATCTATTGAAGTACATCCCGACCACTTTTATCTTGGCGTCTTCGAGCAGTACGACAGGGCCGGATTGAGTCCCAGTGCTTCAGCCATGATCGATTCCGCAGAGGCGGTTGCCAGGAGGTCACCCTTTTCCATATTTCGTGAGCTTTTGGATCTCTCCAAAATCGACAATGGGCGTACATGGGATCTATCCAGATGATGCCAGTTGTGGCCGAGAAACCAGAAAGGCCTGCCGATATCCGGCAGGCCTTTCTGTGAGACACAAGATTCTACGACCGGAGTCGTTTTTTAGTTTGCCTTGCCGATTACTTTTTGAATTTCCGCAAGGACACGTTCTTTGGTAAATGGTTTGGCAACCATGCCCTGTACGCCTATTTCAGCAAGTTGCTTTGCGGCATCCGGAGAAATAAAGCCAGAGACCACAATGGTAGGTACCCAAACTTTGTGTCGCCGCATGGATCTGAGCAGATCTAGCCCACTGGCACCGGTCAACTGAAGGTCGAGCAGCATCATATGCGCACGGCCTCGTTCTATGTGGTCCATAGCGTCTTTGGCTCGTTCGAGCTCAATGGCTTCACATCCTACCTCGGCGACCATTAGCAGTCGCCGCATCTGCTCATCATCGTCTACCACCAGTACGCGATATGGCTCTGAACCAGGATTTGAGGGGGATACCATAGAATTGTCTTCCCAAGCTCACGCGAATGCGTTTTTGAGTTTTGTTATGGCAGAAATAATATCGTCCATATCTGACCGAGAACCAAGCAGCATGGATTGAAAGAGCCAAACACTGTGATCACAGGTGTATTCGACGTTGGGGCAGGGTAACCGGCGGACGAGATGAGGATGCTGCTGAGATATCGTCTTCAGCGCGCCTTCATCCGTAAGCGGCCTTTTGTATCCTGCAGTAGAACTGATACCTTCTGCCTGAAGCGCCTCTACAAAAGTGTCTCTGTCCTGTCCACCGAACGCGTCAGGCTCATAAAGCATCATATACAAATGATATCCGTGCTGGGTGACCCAGGGTTGCCATCGTGGCGGTGTAATACCTTCAATTTTCTCTAGTGCCTTCGACAGATACGCTGCATTTTCGTTTCGCAAATCAGTTTGAGATTCCAGATGGGTCAGTCGCTTCAGGAGAATGGCCGCCAGATACTCGGAAGTCCTGTAATTCCACCCGTGTCGTGGATACTCCCATCGCTCGCCTCCGGGCCGCCTTCCAACATCCTTGAATGCGTGTGCAAGATCCCGGATGTCAGGATTATTGGTTATAATGCAGCCACCTTCGCCCGACGTGAGATTCTTGCTGGACTGGAAGCTGTATGCACCCACATCTCCAAGCGTTCCGACCTTGTGTCCCCGGTGCTCAGCGCCGTGTGCCTGGGCGCAGTCTTCCACAATAACCAGGTCGTGTCGTTTGGCAATATCTACTAATGCGTCCATATCGGCTGGATGTCCTCCGATGTGAACGGGGAGTATTCCTACCGTTTTATCCGAAATCGCCGATTCGACCGCCGCAGGATCTATCGTGAAAGACTCAGGATCGATGTCCACAAGTGCAAGTGAACACCGCACTGAAAGAGGAGCTGATGCGGTGGCGATAAAGGTGTAATTGGGAATGATGATTTCTCCACCATCCCCCAATCCATCTAGATCCAGTGCACCTGCAAGGCCGGCCGATATGGCATCTGTGCCGTGAGGCATGATAATTCCATATCTTGCATCGCAGTATGCCGCAAAGGACTGACCGAATGATTCACCTCGTGTGGCAGGGAGCCCCTCGTCTTTGTCCATGTAAACAGCCTTGAGGGCCGGCTCAATTTCGGATTCCCACTCAGATTCTGAATTCTGCGGCCAGGCGGGCCAGGGATTTTCTTTCATATTCCTGACGGGAATCCCGCCGTTGATGGCAAGGTCTGAGTTTGCAGCTTTGGATGCCATTGGAGTTGCTCCTGAGTTTTAAATGCTGTACCAGAATATTCAGATTAAACCTTAAGATGATTCGGGTTACAGGTCAATGTTAATGAACAGTAGCATTCGAGGTTACCATTTCGCAGGCGGTCCGGCGTATTACTGCCTCAGATTCAATTGCGAGCCCCGCGTATTTTGGTTCCATACCCCCTTCGCTGTGGGCTTGCGGAGTACTGAGATAACCGACATCAGCCGTGGGACCTGAAAGCACTAATGTGGTCGTCCCGGATCCTGCCTTCCTAATCGCTGCAGCGGTTTCCACGAATATTTCCCCTGGCAAATGAATGATGTTGGCATTGTTGATGGAAATTCTTGTGATGGTATAACCCACATGGTCCCGACCTGATTGGACCAACCGGGATCCATAGGCCTGGAATCGCTGCATTCCGTCGGAGCGTTTTGGCGTAGCTTCAAGCTCGTTTTCAACAGCATTGGCATCGGGATACGAGAATGCCGGCAAGCTCAAGGTTGTCTGTTCTACCCCTAGATCGGATGTCGCCCTGGTTTCCGTTTGTTCCATGGCATAGAGTGCTGCACCTGCTATGCTGTGTCCGACGCGCTGGTAGGTGCGCCCTGCTCGGCTGAGCGGAACCACATTGCCGATTGAACCAGGAAGGAACAGGGAATCCACACCTGCAGAACGAAGCACCTTCCGCACTACGCCGGGATAGTCAGCAGATATATGTCCGTATTTGTCGGTGTTGCACAGCGCGTGACAACCAAAAACGAATCCGCAGTTTGTTGGGACCCCTTCGTCGTCATCCACACGAATAACATAGACATTGTCGTCTACTTCACCGTATCTCAACTCGGGTCTTGGATAAGGAAATTTGAAATTGCTCATAACCAGGTTGCCTTCCTGGTCGTACGACCTCCGGTTGTAAAGGATGTTGGGAGCCGAACTGACGCCGATGCCAATTCTACTTTTTTTCATGTTGATGGCAGCTGCTCGAATGGCGGCCGCCATCTGATCTGCGAAGAAATCTTCCTTTCCGAAGTATTTGAGGGCTTCACAGGGAAGACTCACATAGGATTGAAACAGGATAGGGGTGGTACCTATATGGGCGGCACAGGGTAGGATATGGTCGGTATTCAGCCAGCCGATGTCCTGAATTCTTGTCCTCACCCTGCCGATCAGATCCTGTTCTATACTGAAACAGTCCCCAGCCAGAAAGGTGACGTTTACGCCATTTTCTTCCAGAATCAATGCCTGGAATGAAATACGATCATAGACCTTGAACGTGCCATCGGAGGGTTCTTCAGGTGTAAAATCCTGGTAGCCGAATCCCGTACGTAATTGTTTGTGTTCTTGCATTTATGGTCTCCACATCCGTGGTCTGTCCTGCAAATGGGAGGGGTATCAGAAGCGGTATAAAGGCCAGTGAATCTAAACGTGGACGGACAAGAATGTCAAGGCTTTTGGATCTGGCAGCCACCTTGACCTGAGTGTGAGGATGGTTTAAATTAAGGCAGTTCAAGATCGGCATCACAATCGCTGCCTTACACCGATTGTATGAGGTATAAATTGAAGAATTTCGCACCATTCCTTTCGCTTTTTCTCCTCCTGCTCTTGAATTTCTCGCACGCAGGCGCACAGCGTGGGAAGGATACAACCCGGGTAGAGGACCGGGAGTTTCTGAGGTTGCTCAAAGACGCGGAAAGTTTGAACGAAGAGCAGAAGGAGCGAGCAAAAAGGACGATCAATCCAAGGATTCTCAGCCGACTGGCACAGGATGAAGACCAAGGTGTGCGGTTTTACGTTGGTTTTAACCCTTGGACACCTTTGCCTGCTCTGCTAACACTGGCCAAAGACAAGAACGAAACTGTCAGGTGGGCGGCTGCGATGAACACGCGGCTCTTGTTTCAGATGGACGTAAAGTTTCGGGACTATCTCGACAACAGCAGCGTAAGTGTAGAAATGGAGTCAGATTTTGGAACGAAGGGCGCACCCATTGTTGCCAATGCGGAGGTCGAGATCGTGTTGCCGGGAAAGCAGTGGCTGATATCCAGCGGGGGGCGTAATCTTGTTGTTCGGAAGACTGATGAGATGCTAAATGTTTTCCAGGAGCGGATGCCCCTTCAGGTGCTTCTTGACCTGAGCAAAGATTTTGTGGAAATCGTAAGGATGGGTCTGGCAGCAAACCCGAACATGCCTCCCGAAGTTCTCCAGAGGCTTGCAGCAGACATTTCGGTGTCGGTTCGAAAGAAGGTGGGGGCAAATTTGAACACAGAACCTTTCGTCCTTGAGGTATTGGCTCAAGACATCAACAGAGAGGTTCGGCTGGCTGTGTCCGGGAACCGGTACACACCATTGAGGGTAATGGAGCGGTACTCACTGGAAAGTGACGAAGCATTCCGCCTTTCGGTTGCTGGCAACAAGGGAACTTCACCGGCAATTCTCCTCGGTTTGATCTTTGACACGTCTCTTCCAATACGACAGGTCGCAGCCGCTCATGCCTCGATGCCCTCGTCCGGGCTGCTTCGTCTGGCCGAGGATCTGGATCCGCAGGTAAAATTGGCGACCGTCCAGAATCAGAACACTCCTTCTGAAGCGCTTAAGATCCTTTCTTTCGACAAGGATAAGTCCATCAAGGAAATCGCGCGCAACCGACTTGCGAAGATTCTTGAGCGTCAGATATCGAAAGACGGAGAGAGATGAGCCTGGCGTGGTTCCTCCTTCATTAAAACCGCATCAACCGCCCATAGGAACAACTGATGGCCAAGATACTGCTTATCGACAGCAATCCGGATCATAGGAAGTCCCTCAAAGGACTCTTCGAATACAGGATGCCTCACAGTGTGGTTATTGAAAACGACTGTGTAGCAGGTGCCAGAGCCTGCGTAGCTGAACGACCAGACCTGATTATGATCAATTTGCTGCTCTTCTTGGATCACAAATTCGCGTTCTCCAGAGCTCTGAGTCGTATTAACCAGACCGAGAAGATTCCTGTTCTTGTTCATCTATCGGGTGTGGTAGAGGATTTGTCCCGCAGAAATGCGGAAGTGAATGGCGCAGCCGGCGTACTGGAACTGCCGTGCACGGCAGAGGAACTGGGGGAGGAAATACACCGGGCGATATCCACCGGCGGCCGCCGGGGAACAACAGCTGAAGTGAAGACTGTGACCTGGCCATCGGAGCATCTCGCTGAAGGACAAGCGAGTGCGCGGGAGGTCAAACCGGTGGATTGGGTTGCTATGGCCTCTACGAACAGCACACAAACACAGGCGCCTTCGGCGGACCCGGGGGCTACTCTGAAGGAGAGGAAAACTCCCGACACAACCCGCAAGTCGACCGCCGGGAGCAGTACCTTCAAGCTTGCAGCCTTTGATTCAGTTGATCCGGAAACAGTGAAATCAGGCAGGTCCGATTCTAAAACTAGGGAGACATTCAAGCCACCGGATTGGCCTTCCGTCAAACCTGAAGATGTCAAGAAGAGCGGTGGCCGCAGCGCCTGAGGGCGAACAATTAATGTGTGGTATCTCAAGGGAGTGGTGATGGAGGCATTCGAGAAGGCGCTGAAGAACGAGCTAGAGGGTGAAGTTCGGTTTGATCGGGCATCGCGAACGTTGTATAGCACCGATGCAAGTATGTATCAAATTGAGCCTATCGGGGTGGTGATTCCAAGGGATAAAAAAGACGTACAGTCTTGTATTAACCTTGCAAGCAAGTTTGGCGCTCCTGTGATTCCCAGGGGAGGGGGAACCGGCCTGGCAGGCCAGTCGGTTGGGCACGCGGTGATCATGGACATGTCGAAATGCATGAATGCCATCCTTGAACTTAACGCGGAAGAAGGATGGGTTCGTGTGGAACCAGGCGTGGTGCTGGATGAACTGAATGCCTACCTAAGTCCTCATGGATTGCAGTTCGCTCCGGATGTTGCAACAAGCAGCCGTGCAAATATCGGAGGCATGATTTCAAACAACTCTGCCGGCGCACACTCGGTGATTTATGGCAAAACCATCGATCATGTTTTGGAACTGGACGTCGTGCTGTCTGATGGTACGGAAGTCCTTCTTCGAGATCTCGATCCTTCCGGGTTGAGAGAAAAAATAGAGCAGAAGGGACTCGAAGGTCAGATCTATCGAGAGGTGATCCGTCTCGCCGCCCTTCACAGGGACGAAATCCAGAGGCGATATCCCAAAGTGCTGAGGCGGGTAGGGGGTTACAATCTTGACGAGTTCGTTAAAGATCGGCCCTTCAACCTGGCGCGCATGGTCGTGGGATCCGAGGGCACGCTTGCAGCAATAATCAGTGCCAAGATCAAGGTGATCCCGCTGCCGGACGCCAAAGTGCTTGGTGTTATTCAGTTCAAGGATCTGATCGAAGCGATGGAGGCTGTGGCTCCCATATTGGAGACAGGACCTGCCGCGGTTGAACTGATCGACAAGATGATTCTGGATGAGACGAAGGCGTCTCTCGCCCTGGCCTCGCAGAGAGGATGGGTGGAGGGGGATCCGGAGGCCGTACTGGTTGTGGAATACTATGGTGATTCCACGGAGGCACTCGAGCCCAAGCTGGAACTGCTTGAGCAGTTGATGCAGGAAAAGCAACTGGGATACGGATTCAGACGGGCAGTTTCCAGCCAGGAGCAGGGAAACGTCTGGAATGTCAGGAAGGCGGGTCTGGGATTGCTGATGGGAATAAAAGGAGATTCCAAGCCAGTTGCATTTGTAGAGGATTCTGCAGTGCCTCCGGAGAGGTTGCCGGATTATATAAGAGAATTCGACGAAATTGTACGAAAACACAATACCACCGCTGGATACTATGCTCATGCCAGTGTCGGGCTGCTGCATATTCGACCGCTGATCAATCTCAAGACTTCCTCAGGCGTAGATAAAATGCGGTCGATCGCGGAGGAGGTCCGTGAACTTGTTCTGAAATATGGCGGTGCGATGAGCGGGGAACACGGCGATGGACTTGTGCGGAGCTGCTGGAACGAGCGCATGTTCGGGAGCCGCCTCTATGGCGCGTTCCGAGAGCTGAAGGCAGCCTTCGATCCGAAAGGGTTGATGAATCCCGGCAAGATTGTCGATGCACCGATGATGACTGAAAATCTGCGATTCGGTCCGAATTATTCGGCACAAGAGCTCAAGACGCATTTCGATTTTTCTGCAGATGGAGGGTTCCACCGGGCTGTGGAGATGTGCAATGGGGTAGGCGCCTGCCGAAAAACGCTGGAGGGCACCATGTGCCCAACCTATATGGCCACGCTAGAGGAGGAGCATTCCACAAGAGGCCGTGCGAACGCCCTGCGGGCTGCGGTTTCTGGTGTGTGGGAAGGTGGGCTTACGGACGAACGACTGTTCGATGTACTGGATCTCTGCCTCGAGTGCAAGGCCTGCAAGGCGGAATGCCCATCCAATGTTGACATGGCCAAGATCAAGTATGAATTCCTGGCCAATTATTACAAGGCAAATGGGCGGCCCTTGAGGGCGTGGTTGTTCGGGAACATCGAACTGCTCAACCGGATCGGATGTGCGTTTCACCCGATCTCGAATCACCTCGCTGGTTCGGGATTATCCCGAACAATTCTCTCATTGCTGGGAATCTCCCCGAAGAGAAGTCTTCCGCCCTTTGCTTCGGAGACGCTTGTTGACTGGTTTGGAAAGCGGGAGGGGTTGAAATCAGACCACAAGGTGGTGTTGTTCAGCGATACCTACATGACTTACAACTATCCGGAGATCGGAAGAGCGGCAACCGGGTTGTTCGAGGCAGCCGGTATTGAGGTCCTCCTCGCCGAGAAGAAATGTTGTGGCAGGCCGTATCTTTCGAGTGGTATGATGGACGAGGCAAAAGCGAGCATTCAGTACAATACGGATAGTCTGCATAGATATGTGGAACTCGGTTATGACATTGTTGGATTTGAACCCAGTTGCGTGTCCATGTTGATCGATGACTCCCCTGAACTGACGAGTGACGTGCGAGCAAAGGAAGTCGCCGAAAAATGCCATTCGGTTGAATCCTACATCAACGGGTTGGCGCAGAAGGACCAATTACCTCTAACCTTCAAACCACTGGAGAAACGTATTCTCCTGCACGGCCACTGTCATCAGAAAGCCCTCTGGGGTGTTCAGGACTCGCTGGACATCCTGAACATGCCGCCCGGATATGACACTACCTTGATCGATTCGGGGTGTTGTGGTATGGCAGGCGCCTTCGGCTACGAGTCGGAACATTATGAGTTCTCTCTGAAAGTCGGGGAGGATCGCCTGCTGAGCCGAGTAAGGGAATCGGATAGTGAAGTTGAAATTGCTGCGGCTGGATTGTCGTGCAGAGAGCAGATCAAACACGCCACGAACAAAATTCCCAAACATCCTGTAGAATTGCTCTGGGAAGCAGTAAGCCGGTGAATAGGGTAGTGAGAAAAAGGGTCTACGTCAGAGTAAGCGGTTTCGTACAGGGCGTGGGTTTCAGATACTTCACGCAGCGTAAAGCAAGAGAGCTGCAGCTTGTCGGGTTTGTCCGGAATCTGGCCGATGGATCCGTCGAGATGGGGGTTGAAGGAGAGCACGAACATGTCGAGACATTGGTGCAAGCAGTTCGGCGCGGCCCGGCAGGATCGAGGGTTTTAGATTTTTTCTCTGATGAGCAAGCGTTGTCGGGAAGTGGAGAAGACTTCGATATAAAAGTGTAGCTTTCTGGAAGTCTAAATATTAATAAACCAGAGGAGTTTAGATTGGACCTTTCAGCACATATAAGAGATGTACCGGATTTCCCAAAACCGGGAATCATCTACAAGGATATCACCACTTTATTGAAGAATTCCGCGGCACTGGATGAATCCATATCCATGCTTGCCGCGCCGTTTAAAGAATCGAAAATAGATATCGTTGTGGGAATCGAATCCCGAGGCTTCATTTTCGGAACACCAATCGCTCGGGAATTACAGGCTGGTTTCGTCCCAATTCGCAAACCGGGAAAACTGCCCGCAGACCGGTTGTCCGCTTCTTACGAACTCGAATACGGAACCGACGAAATCGAGATCCATAAGGATGCGCTCCAGCCAGGGGATCAGGTCCTGCTTGTGGATGATCTCCTTGCAACAGGTGGGACCATGGCTGCGGCGGTTGATCTTGTGAATAGACTCAATGGGAAGATTGTGGGGATTTCATTTTTGATTGAATTGACATTTTTGGAAGGTAGGAAAAAGCTAGAAGGGCAGGAGATTCATTCCTTGATCGAGTATTGAACCGGCCGTGCTATTTCAGCAGGTCACCAGCTTTGGAGATCAAGAGATCCATTGGGAATGGCTTGCGAAGGATACCGGATATACCGGGTGAATTAACATCAACTTTCGTGTCTGGCGAACCACTCAGGAGGATCACTGGTGCTGTAATACCCTCCTCCGACAATACGTCCAGAAAACCATCCGCGGTCATCAGTTGCATCTGATCGTCCAGTATAATCAAGTCGAAACCGGTTCCTGATAGCAATTCGATGGCAACGTAGCTGTCCACAGGCGTGGTAACACGATGGCCAGCCTGGATCAATTTTTCTGAAATCAGTTCCGACATTTGAGGTTGGTTGTTTACAACCAGGATTTGGGAAGACATTTTTTCCACTTCAGATTGTGATTTTGGTGGGCTACTGTGTGTATTTCTTGACGCTGACAAGGCTTCCCCTTATATTCAGTTCCCGTTGATCTAAGCCCCTGTAGCTCAGTGGATAGAGTAGCGGATTCCTAATCCGTTGGTCGGGTGTTCGAGTCACCCCAGGGGCACCA
>Ga0115002_10000094_pt1 | contig 115531 bp, 108 predicted proteins | sample ArcticOcean_MG_C_8_FD_89576 | JGI IMG/M metagenome (GOLD analysis project Ga0115002, IMG submission 89576) | Marine microbial communities from western Arctic Ocean - ArcticOcean_MG_CB11_86 | ecosystem: Environmental > Aquatic > Marine > Oceanic | place: Arctic Ocean: Canada Basin | collected... | reverse complement strand
CTTTTTGGTGATTTTTTTCTTAGTGGCTATTTTTTTAGTCACTTTCTTTTTGGTGATTTTTTTCTTAGTGGCTATTTTTTTAGTCACCTTCTTCTTGGTGATTTTTTTCTTAGTGGCTATTTTTTTAGTCACCTTCTTCTTGGATACTTTGCTCTGCACAGTCTTGTGCTTCGCTGGCACCTTTTTTCGCTTTTTTGAAGCAGGTTTCTTAGCCATGGATAATCTCCAATCCGGTTAATCGAACTCGAGTATATATAAAAGAGCTAAAAATTCCATTAGGTTTGTTTTTTAATAGTTTTTATAATCATTTAAAAAAACGTATGAATCTTAATAAAAATAACTCAATACTTAGACCTTTCAAGGCTTGAAATAAAATCCCACTCTTTGGCGCTAACCGGACTGATTGATAGTCGATTTCCGCGACGTAATAAAGTTAGATCGTTTAATTGTGCGTCACTGTATTTGCGTAATTCACTTAAGGTAATAATATTTTTTAACTTGCGCTCATAACTTATATCTACCATGAGCCAGCGAGGATTTTTTGGATCGCTTTTTGGATCATAGTGCTTGTCTTTAGGATCAAAAGCGGTGTGGTCTGGATAGGATTCTCGACTGACTTTGGCAATGCCTACTATTCCAGGTTCTGCGGTATTTGAATGGTAGAAAAAAACTAAATCATTTTTTTTCATATGATCACGCATAAAGTTTCTAGCCTGGTAGTTTCTTACGCCATCCCAGTGCGTTTTTTTACCAGGAGAGTTCCGTAAGTCATTAAAACTGAAATCATTGGGTTCTGATTTCATAAGCCAGTGGTTCATTTTTTGCCTTCTCCTGCTTCAAATTTATAAATTCCCTTATCCGTTACAGCACCCCAAAGAGGAACATCCCATAGTTGTCTTTGAAGATTTTCCATTCTTTGAAACTCATATCCGATGCCGATCATTTTTGGTTTACGCCAATGTGTTCTTAATGCTAAGAACTGGAAATAGCGATCATAATATCCTGCGCCCATGCCGACTCGTGTTCCATGGTTATCGAAGGCTACCAGCGGTACTAGAACAACATCCAGCTGTAGAGGGTTAATGCAAGCACGACCGGACGGTTCCTGAATTCCCAGATGATTTTTTCGCAATACAGATTGGTTGCTTAGAGGGGAGAAACGTAGCGTCTTGCCGTGAATGATGGGTGCTAGAGTAGTAGTGTTTCGCTTTTGTGCTTTAAATATAGTGATTGTGAGATCTGGTTCGCCATCGATTGATAAATAAACAGCTAGTCGTTTAGCTCGACGGACTATGCCAATTGTTTCAAGATGGCTACTGAGTTTTTTTTCTGCAAGATGCCGTTCAGATCTAGACATCAAGCGGCGTTGTGCGCGAATTTTTTTTCTTAGGATCGCGGAATTCATTTTTTGATTAGAGGCATTTTTTAGCACGTATATTCAATTAGTTTTTGAGCTATGTGGTCTTAGATGGTGCTCCCCGATAGTGCCGTCGCAGTTGGTTGCTCTCGAACCAGAGCAGTAGGTGGGGTAAGCCGTGGTAGCTGTAGGCTTTCTGGCAGCGCCAGATCTGCACAACACTACCGACAGAACAAAACCCCAAGGTCAAGGATTAGGGTCGAAAGACTATCCAGCCTGCATCGCACACCACAGGGAACACCGAAAACTAAAAACTCAGCTGTTTAGCTGATGAACCGAGCGCAGAATCTAACTGAGAACTCATTGCTTTGACTCTAAGATTTACAATTTCTTTGAGCTCCTGTTCCTTTTCTGTCCGCGTAAGGAGTTCATTGGCCATATTTAATGCTGCCATGACGGCTACACGATCTAACCCAACCACTTTACCGCTGTCTCGGATCTCCCGCATATTCTTATTGAGCAACTCTGCGGCCGCCATCAATTCAGCCTTTTCTTCTGCAGGGCAAGAAACTTGGTAGTCTTTCTCTAATATTCGAATAGTTACATGGGCAAACATGTCATTCACTGTACTTGCTCCATTGCTTTGAGTCGGCTGATCATTCCTTCAACTCGTGAGCGTACCTGATCATTTTTTTGCAGTAGCTTTGCTCGTTCCTCTATTAGAGAATCCTGTCGCTGTTTTAGCAATTGATTTTCTTCTTGCAGTTGACGGCAAATGATGACAATTTCGTCAAGTCGCTTTTCCAAGCTTTGGAGTTGTAGGTCGAAGCGTTTGTTAGTGTCCTCAGAGTTCATGTGCTAACTATAGAACCGCGGGGCTTCAGGGGTCAATAAGCTTTCTCAGAGTGGTAGCATTGAAAGGACATTTTTTATCAATTGGAGGGGTCCATTGCTTGATAAGCTTGCTAAATATGCGGTAGTCCAGATGACATTGAAACGCGCGCGCGTCTCCATTGATGTTTCAGAGCTTCATGGGGGTATGTGTGGTTTGTTATGTGCCGGTGATTCGGCAGCAGTTGCCTCATGGGTGGAAGATTGTCTGGGAGAAAGCAGTCTGGATGGCGCCTTAGATGCTGCGCGAGATCAATTACTTGAGTTGGAACTTCAGTCATGGGGGGCGCTGACAGCACCCGATCTAGAGTTTTATCCACTGTTGCCGGATGACGATAGTGTTCTGCAGGAACAAGTCAGTGCTTTAGGGCTTTGGTGTCATGGATTTCTTCTCGGTCTTGGTCTTGGTGGAGTATCTCTTGATAAAGCTAAGTCAGATGATACGGAGGTTGGGGAGTTAGCCGAAATCATCCATGATTTTTCTGAAATTAGTCGAGTAGGTGTGAGTGAGGGAGAGTTTGATAATAACGATGATCCAGGGTTTGTCCTGATAGAATTAGTTGAATACGTGCGAGTAAGCGTTCAGATTGTGTTTGAGGAACTTGAAGAGGGGCGCATCGCGCTACCCGTTCAGGCGACCGTTCACTAAGTGGCATATAAGTGGTATTGCAGTGCATCTAAAGGAGTTTGAAAAACGTAGACGCATTCTCATGGATCTCATGGGGCCCGGTGGCATTGCGGTTTTAGCTGCTGCACCTGAGAGTGTGCGTAGTCGAGATGTTACGCACTCCTATCGCCAAGATAGCGACTTTTATTATCTCACCGGATTTTGTGAACCTGAAGCTGTAGCTGTCTTAATTCCTGAACGCCGCCAGGGGCAGTTCATAATATTTTGCAGGGAAAGGGATAGGGAACGCGAAATGTGGAATGGTCTGCGCGCAGGACCCGAGGGTGTTGTGGCTGAATATGGTGCTGACGACGCATTTCCCCTTGAGGATATTGATGATATTTTGCCCGGCCTCCTCGAGCAGACTGAGCGCGTCTACTACTCTATGGGTGTGTTCGCCGAATTTGATCAACGTTTGTTAACTTGGATGCGCCAGTTGCGTTCTAGGCGTCAGAGTGGGCATGCCCCTGATGAATTAATCACGCTGGATCACCTCGTCCATGAAATGCGTCTATTCAAGAGTGCTCGTGAGGCTAAGGTGATGAAGCGCTCAGCGCGTATTGCAGAAGGAGCACATCGCCGTGCCATGAGTATTTGCAAACCAGGCATGAAGGAGTATGAATTAGCAGCTGAGTTTTATCATGAATTCGCTCGTCATGGAGCAGAGTGCTCCTATCAGCCAATCGTGGCCTCAGGCGCTAATGCTTGTATTTTGCATTACACAGAAAACAATGCTGTTTTAAATGATGGCGACCTTATTCTCATCGATGCTGGGTGTGAATATGAACTGTATGCATCTGATATTACTCGGACGTTTCCGGTTAACGGGCAATTTAGCTCAAATCAAAGAGCACTCTACGATATTGTTTATGCGGCAAACCGTGCAGCTATAGCACAGGTGAAGAATGGGAATCACTGGAACGATCCTCATGACGCTGCGGTGAAAGAGATCACGCGTGGTCTCAGGGATGTGGGGATTCTGAAGGGGCGATTATCCACTCTATTGAAGAGTAAGGCCTATCTTCCATACTTTATGCACAAAACCGGACATTGGTTAGGTATAGATGTACACGATGTTGGCGATTACAAAATTGCAGATCATCCGCGGTTGTTGGAGCCAGGAATGGTTATGACCATTGAACCGGGAATCTATGTTTCTCCAGATATGAAAGGCGTTTCAAAGTCTTGGAAGGGGATAGGTATTCGTCTAGAAGATGATGTGTATCTTTCTAGAGCTGGGTCAGAGGTTTTATCTAATCGTTTGCCTTCTAGTGCCCAAGAAATCGAAGAATTTATGGGTAGTAGTTCTTGAGTCAAGATAAGCTGCATTGCGATGTATTGATTGTTGGTGGAGGCCTAGTTGGTTCGACGTTGGCCTATGCACTTGCGCAGGCAAAAATTTCAACCGTTTTGTTAGAGGAGCGTAATCCCAGTTTTCTTGAGCAATCGAGTTTTGATGACCGAGTGACTGCATTGGCTAATGGTAGCCAGCGCATTCTTCAGGGACTTGGTCTCTGGACCGATCTAGCAGAGGCAGTTGAGCCTATTAAGTCGATCCATATATCGGAACGCGGATGCTTTGGGGTATCAAGAATTATTGCTGAGGAAGAAGGTGTTTCGGCTTTAGGCTATACCGTTGAAAATAGAGTGTTAGGTAGAACAATTTGGTCGCATCTATCAGAGTTAGATTGCCTTACTTGTTTAGCGCCGGCGAAGTTGGATTCGCTCAACATCAGAACAGATGAGATTATTGCGGGGGTTCAAATAGACGGCAGTCATCATGAGGTAAGGGCTAAGTTAGTAGTTGCTGCAGATGGCATTAGATCCAAGGTTCGCGAGTCATTAGGTATTACAGCCCTAACAGACGTCTATCATCAGCAGGCAGTTATCGTTAACTGCCAAACAGAAGTGCCGCATGACGGCCAGGCGTTCGAGCGATTCACGGCCTCTGGCCCTCTTGCCTTTTTACCCCTTCAGCGTGGTCGTGTAGGTGTTGTATGGACCCTTGATCCTGAGCAGGCAGAGATAATTAGCAATTTGGCAGACGAAGAATTTGTAGCAGAGTTGCAGAAGGCTTTCGGTAATCGGTTGGGTCGGGTAGACCGAGTAGGTTCGAGATCTTTTTATCCCCTTACAAGGGTGCGCAGCGATACTTTGACCTCGAGCCGAGCCGTCCTGGTAGGGAATGCAGCATTAAGCTTACACCCGGTTGCCGGACAGGGGTTTAATCTTGCCCTCAGAGATATAGCCGCTCTCGCAGAGGTTCTTACCGACGCTCGATGTGCCAACACTACAATTGATTTAGGAGATTCATGCCTTCTAGATCGCTATCAGGCATGGCGGCTTGACGATCAACGACGTGTCGCAAAATTTACCCATGGATTGGTAAAACTATTTGGTTATAAGTTAGGACCATTAGCCATGACTCGTGGTCTATGTTTGATAGCATTTGATTTGATTCCAGGTGCTAAAGGCAAACTTGCTCGGCAAACAATGGGCCTAACTGGGCGCTTGTCTAGGTTAGCTCGCGGCTTGCCATTAGTGTCTTGAATATAACGCCGCGCCGCCGTGTAGTTATTGTTGGCGGTGGTCCCGTGGGGTTATCGGTGGCTGCATTACTTAGTTCGTATGCTAAGCCTTCAAAATTTGAAGTGCGTCTTTTAGACTCGGGAAATACTCCAACCTGGCTTAGGGATAGCGTAGATTTGCGCGTATATGCCCTGTCCCGTGTGTCACAAAACATTCTTAAGCACCTAGGTGTGTGGGCCCCCATAATGGCTTGCCGCACGTCGCCCTATGAGCGGATGCATGTATGGCAGGGAGAGCATGATGCCCGCTTGGGGTCCGTAACCTTCGATAGTGCAGAAGTGGGCGAACCTAACTTAGGCCATATCGTGGAGGACAGCTTGCTACGAGCTGAATTAATAAAAAATTTAAAAAGTACTAGCATGGAAATCACGTTTGGTGCTGAGTTAAGTGCAATAGAGATTCGGCAGGGAGGGGCCCATGTAACCCTGGCAACAGGCGAAGAGCTCTCGGCTGACGTTTTAATTGCGGCTGATGGAGGTTCTTCGACTGTTCGTAACTTGTTGAAGATGCCAATTACAAAAGTTTCATATGAGCAACAAGCCATCGTTACACATATATCGACGGAACATCCGCATGCTGAAACTGCTTGGCAGCGATTTTTGCCAGCTGGTCCTTTGGCGTTTTTGCCACTAGCAGATGGTCGCAGCTCTGTGGTTTGGTCGGTTAGTACTGATCAGGCTGAGGTCCTTTGCGAACTTGAAGATGATGAGTTTAGAGCTAAGCTTCAGAGTGCAAGTGGTGGTGTATTAGGGGAGATTTTCTCGCTTTCTAAGCGAGCTAGATTTCCGCTCCAGGCATCTCACGCCCATCAATATTGCAGAGACCGAGTTGTTCTTGTTGGTGATGCTGCCCACACAATACATCCGCTTGCAGGGCAGGGCATGAATCTTGGTATTATGGATGCCGCTGTTATTGCTGACGTGCTTTTCGGGGCGATACACAAGGGAGAGGATCCCGGTGACCTACGCGTGTTACGTCGTTATGAACGTCAGAGAAAGGGAGATAATTTGAAAATGCTTCTTGCCCTTGATGTGCTGCATAGACTTTTCGGAATTTCTGGGGCCATCATGCCGTCACTTCGTACAATTGGGCTTAGTGCTTTTGATGCTATGCCATTTGCAAAGTCTATGATAATGAATCGAGCCCTTGGTTATAGAAGCCAACTTCCAGAAACAGCAATACGCCCGATAGCCTGAGTAGTTTTGGGGTTTCAATTGTCGCTCAGAAACGTTCAGGCAAAAGGACGGCAGGACCAGATTGATTTTGGAGAGCTATCCCTATAAGTCATGGGGCATCCTGAAGGTGATGGGTGCCTTGCGCTTAATCTCTCAGGTAACAAAATAGAGCAACGGTAAACCACGAGTTTGTTATGTTTTTGGAATTATTTTCATGATTGAATTAAAACAAACGCCACTTTACGAGCTTCACAAAAACGCTGGCGCCAGAATGGTAGGGTTTGGTGGCTGGACGATGCCTGTAGCCTATCAAAGTCAAATTGAGGAACATGAGGCTGTTCGAAGTGCTGCCGGTATTTTTGATGTCTCTCACATGACAATTATTGATGTCCAAGGTAGTAGGGCCCCTGAATATCTTAGGACTCTATTGGCAAATGATGTAGCAAAACTTGGTATCTCAGCGGATGGTTCTAGTAGAGCTCTTTACACATGTATGCTCCAGCACGATGGTGGAATTCTCGATGATCTAATTGTTTATAGATTGGATGATGAAACGTTTCGTCTAGTGGTCAATGCAGCGACCCGAGATAAAAATCTAATCTGGCTCGGCGAACATGCTGTCAAGTATTCAGTGGAGATCATGGAGCGAAGTGAGCTGGCCATGCTAGCAGTCCAAGGACCGCGTGCCCGTATTCAAACCGCCCTCCTGCTACCAGACGTTTTGGGTTTGAAAGGTTTTACAGCGCGTAATATAAAAGATTGGTTTGTGGCGAGAACTGGTTATTCGGGAGAGGATGGGATTGAGATCATGTTACCAGGAGAGCAGGCCCCCGTATTATGGGAAAAACTGAGAAGACTTGGCGTCATTCCTTGCGGACTCGGTGCGCGTGACACACTACGCTTAGAAGCCGGATTTAATCTCTATGGTTTGGATATGGATGAAACTATCACACCATTTGAATGCGGCTTGGAGTGGACGGTGGCGTTTGATGATAAAAGAGAGTTTATAGGACGTTCGGCACTAGAAATGAGTTTGCGGATGGGATTAAAACAGAAACAGGTAGGATTGGTTTTGCAGGGACGTGGTGTGATGAGAGCTGGGTACCCTGTGCACACTTCTGCTGGTAATGGCATCGTGACTAGCGGCACTTTCTCACCGACACTTCAGTGTTCAATTGCCTTAGCACGTGTTCCATTTGATTCGCAGGGACCTTTTGAAGTTGATATCCGTGGAAAAATTGTGTCCGTGCAATGCGTAAAGCCCCCGTTTGTTAGAAACGGTGTAATTAAAGTACATCTAGATAAAGTTAGATAATTACAATTAAAGGAGTTTGATTAATGAGTAAGGTACCCAGCGACTTTAAGTACTCAAAAAATCATGAGTGGATTCGTGAACAAGATGATGGAACCTTGATCTGTGGTATTACAGACCATGCACAGGCCTCCCTAGGAGATTTGGTTTTTGTGGAATTGCCTGAAGTAGAAGATACGGTGGTATCGGGCGATGTATGCGCAGTTGTGGAGTCCGTCAAAGCCGCATCCGATGTGTATTGTCCCTTAAGCGGTACGATTATAAAAACAAATAAAGCACTTACAAACAACCCTGAGCTCGTAAATTCGGATCCATATGGGGAAGGGTGGTTGTTCTGTTTGAGGATTAATTACTCTGCAGAGTTTGAAGAGTTACTCGACAATGAGAGCTACGCGAGACTTCTTGCTGAGATAGATGACTAATGCCTTTCATTCCTCATACAAAAACGGATACCGAGAGTATGCTGCGTGCGATCGGTGTCGATGAACTTGAGCAGCTTTTCGATGAGATACCTAGCAGTTTGAGATGTTCTGACGTCAATGGAGTACCCAGCGCTTTGACGGAGCATGAGGTTGGTCGGCTAATGCGTGAGCGTGCAGCTATGGATGGCTTTAATTTGAGTTTTCTTGGCGCAGGCGCGTATGAGCACCACATTCCAGCTGCTGTATGGGAACTTACAACTCGCGGTGAATTCTACAGTTCTTATACGCCCTATCAGGCCGAGGCTAGCCAGGGCACTCTTCAAGTCATCTATGAGTATCAAACGATGATGGCGAGCTTGACTGGCTTAGAAGTATCTAATGCCTCGCTTTACGATGGAGCCTCCGCTTTGGCCGAGGCCATTTTAATGGCCGTTAGAGTTAATAAGACCTCTAAATCACGGCGCATATTAATTCCGAAAAGTCTTCATCCGCATTACATAGAGGTCGTTCGCACGATTACATCGAGCCAGGCGATAGACTTAGTGGAGTTGCCATATGATAGATCGAGTGGACGTACCGATTTTAATGTACTTCAACGATATAATAATGAAGATATTACAGCGATTGTCATTCCGCAGCCCAATTTTTTTGGTGTCCTTGAAGATGTAGATGCACTTGCAGATTGGGCGTATGAACACGGCGCGTTAGGCGTTGCAGTTGTTAACCCTTTGGCATTAGGGCTTTTAACCCCCCCGGGCCATTGGGGTCAAGAGGGAGTGCCGATTGCCTGTGGGGAGGGCCAGCCATTGGGAGCGCCTCTCAGTTCCGGTGGCCCCTATTTTGGTTTTCTTACCTGTCGAAAGAGTCTTATACGCCAGCTTCCTGGTCGATTAGTGGGGCGAACACTAGACGCAGATGGTAAGCCAGGATTCACGCTCACACTTCAAGCTAGGGAGCAGCATATACGCCGTTCACGGGCCACTTCGAACATCTGTACTAATCAAGGCTTGATGGTTACCGCGGCAACGATTTTTATGGCTCTGCTAGGCCCAGAGGGCCTTAGACGAGTCGCTGCGCTTTGCCATAATCGGACAGTTTCATTGGTAGAGGCTGCTACTTTGATTGAAGGGGTAGAGCAAGTTTTCTCGGCTTCGTGTTTTCATGAGGCTGTTCTCAAGTTGCCTGTTTCTGCAGAGTTCGTGCTCGATTTCATGAGGGATAAAGGCGTGCTCGGCGGTGTCCCTTTGGAGAGCTGGTTTCCTGACTTTGACAACTCTATTCTCGTTTGCGCTACTGAAACTAAGACCTTAGATGATATAGCCGCTTATGTAGCCTTACTGCGTGATGCAATAGAGGCGGCGGGAGCTAGATCATGACAGAACCGCTAGTTTTTGAGCTGGGGCAGGCAGGACGTATGGCCAGAGCCCAGATGCCTCAAAAAGAAGTATTAACAGGATTGCCAAAGAATCTATTGCGTTCCTCCAAACCTTGTTTGCCAGAAATCTCTGAGCTGGATGCAGTGCGGCATTACACCCGTTTATCTCACAGAAATTTCTCTATTGATACCCATTTTTATCCGTTGGGTTCCTGCACGATGAAATACAACCCAAGAGGTTGTAACGTACTTGCAATGCTGCCTGGTTTTTTAAACCGGCATCCTTTAGCTCATCAGAGTGTTTCCCAGGGGGTTCTTTCATGCTTCTACGAACTTCAGCAGATGTTATCTGTTGTGACTGGTATGACTGCCTTCTCCCTGACACCAATGGCAGGTGCGCAAGGGGAACTAGCAGGGGTATCGATGATCAAAGCCTACCATCTGGACCGCGGAGATTTTGAACGCACAGAAATTCTGGTTCCGGATGCGGCTCATGGTACTAATCCAGCGACAGCCACGATGTGTGGCTACACTGTCAAGGAATTGCCAACTCTTCCGGATGGAGATCTAGATATAGATGCTCTTAAAGTAGTGGTTGGCCCTAAGACGGCTGGAATTATGCTAACTAACCCATCGACACTGGGAATATTCGAGCGGCGCATCGAAGATATTGCAGAAATTATCCACGGTGTTGGAGGACTTCTCTATTACGATGGCGCCAACCTCAATGCAATTCTTGGTAAAACATTACCTGGTGATATGGGGTTTGACGTCATTCATGTGAATTTGCACAAGACTTTTTCCACGCCACACGGTGGGGGTGGTCCTGGGTCTGGTGCTGTTGGTGTAAACGATAAGTTGAAGCCATTTCTCCCCACACCGTTCGTTGGTCATAATAATGATCATTATCATTGGGTGGATAGTTCGGTCTGTTCAAAGAGCATCGGTCGTCTATCAGCATTTATGGGTAATGCCGGTGTACTGCTACGAGCGTACGTTTACATACGTTTACTAGGGAATAAAGGCATGGAACGCGTTGCAGAGTATGCGACTTTAAACGCTAATTACTTAATGACGGAGCTTTCGAAGGTTGGTTTTGATATTGCCTTTCCTGCAAGAAGAGCAAGTCATGAGTTTACTATAACGCTAAAAAAACAGGCAAAAGATAAAAATATTACAGCAATGGATTTTGCTAAAGCGCTGCTAGATCGTGGATTTCATGCGCCGACTACCTACTTTCCTGTCCTCGTTCCAGAATGTCTTTTGATTGAGCCAACAGAAACTGAGAGTAAAGAGACGCTGGACCAGTTTGTGGCGGCCATGGCGGAAATTCTTGAAGTAGTTGATGTTCAACCAGAATGTCTAAAGCAGGCTCCCTTTACCACTTCGGTTCGACGTTTAGATGAGGTTAGGGCAGCACGACATTTGGATGTATCTTACGAGCCTGATGAAATCAAGTCGTCTTAACTGGATATCTTAAACCAGGGAAGCTAATCAGGTTTACATGAGAAGTAATGGTGCGAATATTTACAATTTTCTGGTCATATCGGTAGTACGAGTCATACAATTGCACCCATGAAAAAAATTCGCCTGCTTCCGATTGTTGTAGTTATGGGTGTAACAAGCTCTGGCGCTCAGGAGTCATCCTGGAATGCCACTTTGGATAAAATATCTTCAGGTGTTGTTTCGATTCAGGTGGATAGCACTCGAGCCTTTGATACAGAACGTAACCAGTCTAGCCAGGCTACTGGTTTTGTTGTTGATGCCGAGCGTGGACTTATATTGACGAATCGACATGTGGTGACGCCAGGACCCGTAGTTGCACAAGCGGTATTTTTGAACCAAGAAGAAGTAGATCTCATTCCTGTTTATCGGGACCCTGTGCATGATTTTGGGTTCTTTAGGTACGACCCTGAGGATCTAAGATTTATAGAACCTAGCGAACTGGAGTTAGTGCCAGAGGCCGTTCAAATTGGTCTAGATATAAGGGTTATTGGCAATGATGCTGGAGAGCAACTATCAATTTTAGCTGGCACGATTGCACGCTTGGAGCGTCAAGCACCTAATTACGGTCGCGGTAATTACAATGATTTTAATACTTTTTATTTTCAGGCAGCGTCTGGGACATCTGGAGGGTCTTCTGGATCTCCAGTTGTTGATATTCAAGGTAGGGTTGTAGCGTTAAATGCTGGAGCGAATACACAGGCTGCAACGAGCTTCTTTTTACCGCTTGATCGTGTACGTAGAGCTTTAAGACTAATACAAGAAGATCAATCTGTGCCAAGAGGGACTCTTCAGACCGAATTTATACGTAAGCCTTATGCTGAATTGCGTCGTTTGGGTCTAACAGAAGAATCCGAACTAATGATGCGCGAGGTGTTTCCCGCGCAGACCGGCCTTCTTGTAGTTGAGCAAGTGATTCCTAGTGTGAGTGTCGCGCCTTTTCTTCAGCCAGGAGACATAGTTCTGCGTGTTGATGATGATCTGGTGGCCAGTTTCATTCCACTTGCGGTTATCTTGGATGAACACGTTGGTAATCAAGTGATGGTTGAAATCGAGCGTGGTGGAATTTTAATGCGGCAGTCCTTGTTAGTAGATGATTTACACCAGATAACATCAGATGAATATATTGAATATGCGGAGGGAGTATTCCACTCTCTATCATATCAACAAGCGCGGCATTTCAATCGCAGTGTTTCTGGCGTCTATGTTGCGAGCCCTGGTTATGCATTTGGTTCTTCAGCGATCCCGAGAGCCAGTCTTATCACGAGCATTGATGGCAAACTCATGGAGAATCTCGATGATTTTCAACAGGTGCTTGAGAACCTTCCAGAAGGTCAGAGGGCAAGCGTGAGGTTTGCTCAATTAGATGCTCCTCAAATTGAGCGTCAGCGATCAGTCATTAATAGTCGTCGTTGGTTTCCGGCTCAGCGTTGCAGACGTGATGATAAATTGGGTTTATGGCCATGTGAGAATATTGCTGATGGCCCGCCTTTTAGAGAACCTCCTGTGGGGACAACAACGTTTCCTCTTCGTGGGGATGAGTACGTGCAGCAGATAACGCCATCGTTGGTTCTAGTGAATTTCGATTTGCCTTATGCGGTTTCTGGCGTTTCGGATCAACATTATTATGGTACAGGTGTGATCGCTGATGTGGAGAGAGGCTGGGTTGTTGTAGATCGAAATACGGTGCCAGTTGCTTTGGGCGATGTTCGTATAACTTTTGCAGGTTCATTAGAGATACCGGGTAGGGTGGAGTACATACATCCACTCCATAATCTGGCAGTCGTATCCTATGATCCAGTGTTGATAGGCGACACTCCTGTGAAAGCTGCTAATTTTTCGATTGCTGAAGTTGAGCCAGGTGATGCAATAGAAGTTGTTGGACTTAAGCCTGACCATACATTGCTATCTCAGCCAAGTGATGTTCGTGCCGTTATAGCTGCAAATCTTCCTTTATCTAGAACACTTAGATTCAGAGACTCTAACCTCGAGGCAATTGAATTAGTTAATGGACCTGATGAATTCGATGGTGTTGTTATTGATTCTAATGCTCGAGTTAAAGCACTTTGGGCAAGTTTTGCTTATCAGCAGGGACGGGATTTCGGGCAAATTAATCTGGGAATTCCCTCCTATTTGATTGTGAATATGATTGAAAGTATGAAGTCTAATCAGCCATTACATTCATTGGAAGTAGAGTGGAGATTGATGCCATTGGCCTCGGCACGAAATTTTGGTCTTCCCGAGAATTGGGTAAGACGGTATGAGGAGCACAACCCTCAGAGACGGCAAGTGCTTGCCGTCTCTAGTGCTGTTGCTGGCTCTCCTGCATCGGAGTTTTTTCGAGCAGGAGATATTATTCTCAGCATTAATGGTGAAGTTTGGAATACTTTCAGGGAGCTCGAGAACGCATCACAGAACCCTGAGGTTGATGTAACCGTCTACCGAGATGGTCAAGAATTGACTGAACGAGTGCGTACGGTTGCCTTAGACGGCAAGGGGATTGATCGGGTTGTATCCTGGGCTGGCGCTTTACTCCAGGCACCTCATAGGGCGATTTCTGTGCAGAGAGGGATAGAGGCCAAAGGAGTTTACGTTTCCCATTTTGAACTGGGTTCTCCTGCAAGTCGTTCAAGACTTTATGCTGGGAGTTGGATAGTCAGTGTAAATGGGCAACCGACTCCAGATCTTGATAGTTTTCTTAGTTTGGTGAATGGTCTTGGTGACCGAGACCCTATCAGGCTGAACAGGATTTCCTTGAATAATACATCTGAGGTAATCACTTTAAAGCTTGATAAGCGTTACTGGCCAAGTTATGAGTTGCGTAGGAACGGCCAAGAATGGCAGCGCTACTCTTTGGAGTGAGAGGACCCTTCATTTATTCCATACCTCTCAATATAGACTCGCTTGGTGGAAGATAGTCGAGCTAGACTCGGCACGCAGTAATATATAAAGCTATGTTAGGATGATGATTCGAGTGTTCTAGCAAACTCCTCAAATTGAGTGACTGGTGCTTGGCACTCAGTGCCCCGACAGATATATGCGACTATTTCGCCGTGTGGTTTTCTTTCAGCAAGGAAACCTGGAAGCTTAGTTTCATCATTGGGGATTGCAAAGCTCAGTCTGCGGGGATGGTATCCAGCACTAGCATAGCGTTTCCATTTATTTAAAACGCTTTTTTGCTCACCACGAATAATTATAATTTCGGGTGGTTGTAGCAGTAGTTCTAGAGCTTGCAGCATGGAACCATGGCCTTCGGGGTAAGCTTCTAGTGCTGATCCTGACGTTTTCAGGGTCCTTTCAGCAGCGGAAATAAAAACATTATCTCCGAGTAGATGACCTAACAATATTAGCGTCTGCACAGCGATACCATTACCGGAAGGTATCGCTTCATCTGCGAGTGGTTTTGGTCGATGGATTAGAGTTTCATGATCATGAGATGTAAAAAAGAAACCGCCATTAGTATCTTCAAAGTGTTTGAGAAGGGCATCCATCAGTTCATATGCCAGCATTACGTCTGTTGAACGCCAGCGATACTGCAAGAGCTCAAGCAAGCCTGCCGCGAGAAATGCATAATCATCTAGATAAGCTGGAAAACGGGCCCTTTGATCCTTATAGGTTGCTGAAAGTCTGCCACCACTCCAGAGTTTAGACTGAATAAAGTCGACGGCATGTGTGGCAGACTCAGCTAGATCGGGTCGATCTAGTTGTCGGGCAGCTCGTGACATTGCTTTTATCATTAGCCCATTCCAAGACGTCAGAACCTTCTCGTCCTTTCCGGGTGATACACGTTGTTTGCGTATACAGAGCAACTTTTCTCGCGCCACTTCAATGCTGTCTGTGGTTTGCTGTTTTGATAAGGGCGTTTGAATTTTTTCCAGAGGCGTGTTGGCATAGAGATGCCAGGATTTTCCCTCAAAATTCGGTGTATTGGTTAGACCGAAATGCTTGCTAGCGATTGAATATTCAGCAGCATTAAGCGCAATTTCTACCTCACCGGGGGTCCATAGATAATATGTGCCTTCCTTACCTTCAGAGTCGGCATCTAAAGTAGCGTAGTACCCACCGCAGGCGCTTTGCATGTCGTTGATTATCCAGTCAGCAGTATCAGAAGCAATGCACCTGAATAACTCCTCGCCGGTTGCAGCATGGGCATCTGCGTAGACTGAGAGTAATGCCGCATTGTCATAGAGCATCTTTTCAAAATGTGGAATATTCCAATGCTGGTCCACAGAATAACGAAAAAATCCGCCAGCGAGGTGATCGTAAAGGCCACCTTCCGCCATGCGTTTAAGCGTTAGCGTAGCCATGTATAAGGCTTTAAGATCAGGTTCCTGGTTTTTTGCTGATCGTTTCCAGGTCATCAGTAGAGATTCAATGTAAGTCGGATGCGGAAATTTAGGGGCATTACCGAAACCCCCAAAATTTTCGTCGAAGGCAGATTCTAGCCGTTTCCTAGCTGTTTTAAGTGGACTCAGTGTTAGCGTGGTGCTGTCTTGAGTTTGGTCAAGACGATACAGAGCCTTTTGTAATTCATTGCCTTGAGTCTGTATATCTTGTCTATGCCCTTGGTAATAAGCCTCCGCTCGTTCCAGTACCTGTTTAAACAATTCGCGCGGAAAATAAGTGCCAGTGAAGATGGGGGATCGCTCATTAGGTGTAAGAAATACAGTCAGTGGCCATCCACCTGGTGCGCGCGCCATCAGTTGATGTGCTGTTTGGTATATTTTATCCAGATCAGGTCGTTCTTCTCGATCTACCTTGATATTTATGAATAGGTTATTCATTAGTGCTGCTGTTGCCTCGTCCTCGAATGATTCATGGGACATTACATGACACCAGTGACAGGCTGAATAACCGATAGATAGTAGGATTGGCTTATCTTCGTGCGCCGCGAGTTGTAATGAATCTACATTCCATGCGAACCAGTCAACCGGATTATTTGCGTGTTGGAGAAGATATGGGCTAGTTTCTTTTGAGAGTCTGTTGGTCATTATCTGACTATAGCAGCTAGCTCGGCTGGCTCTCGAGCGAGGGCATGATTAGAATCAACGTTAGTGTTCCAATACCCTGACATTGATCCTATAGCATTTGGACTTGGCCCCCTACAGGTGCGCTGGTATGGGCTGATGTATTTAATCGGATTTGGGCTTGCGTGGTTTGGCCTGAGAGCACGCGCTAAGCGACCAAACAGCCCGGTCTCGCCTACGGGGGTGGATGACCTAATTTTTTATGTGGCTTTGGGGGTTATCCTAGGCGGACGAGTTGGATACATGTTCTTCTATAACCTATCCGCCTTAATTGAGAATCCTCTGTCACTTTTTCGGGTATGGGAAGGCGGGATGTCTTTCCACGGTGGACTGATAGGTGTTGCCATTGCCATGGTTGTGTACGCTCGGCAATTGCATCAACCTTTTTTTGCAGTGACTGATCTTATTGCACCTTGGGTTGCTCCTGGCCTGGGTTTAGGAAGAATTGGAAACTTTATTAACGGTGAACTTTGGGGCGCCCCTACCCATCCGGATGCACTCTACGCCGTTTGGGTGAACGGGGTTCCGCGGCATGCAAGCCAGATTTATGAGGCTTGCTTAGAGGGTTTAGTTTTGTTTCTTATCCTTTGGACGTATTCGCGAACGGCTAAGCCAACCATGGCGGTGACGGGGCTTTTCTTGTTTTTCTACGGATTTTTTCGAAGCATGGTTGAATTTGTTCGTTTGCCTGATGCGCATCTCAATGTAGCTGCAGATGGATATTTAGCTTTTGGGTGGTTAACTATGGGGCAAGTGCTTTCTATTCCCATGGTTATTCTGGGGGCATTTTTATTTATATCTGCTTACAGACATCAACGCCAGGCGAAAAGTGTTTAATTATGAGGCAGTATTTAGACCTGCTTAGAACTATCAGAGAACAGGGTGTTGAAAAAACGGATCGTACCGGCACCGGTACTTTAAGCATTTTTGGTCAACAACTTCGCTGTGATCTAAGAGAAGGGTTTCCGGTATTAACAACCAAGAAGCTGCATCTTCCATCGATCATTCATGAGCTACTCTGGTTTTTGAGTGGCGATACCAATGTTCAGTATCTGAATGATAACGGTGTAAAAATATGGAATGATTGGGCCAATGATTCTGGCGACCTAGGTCCAATCTATGGAGCTCAATGGCGTGCTTGGCCAACGATTGATGGCCAAGTGATCGACCAGATTCAAAGAACAATGGAGCTTATTCGGACTGATCCGAATTCGCGCCGTATTCTTGTGAATGCCTGGAACGTCGGTGAACTTGAAAAAATGGCGTTAACGCCATGCCATGCGTTATTCCAGTTTTATGTCGCAGAGGGTAGATTATCTTGTCAGCTCTACCAAAGAAGTGCTGACGTTTTTTTAGGTGTCCCCTTCAATATTGCGTCCTACGCCCTTCTTACTCAGATGATGGCTCAGCAGGCGGATCTTGAGCCAGGCGAATTCGTTTGGACAGGGGGTGACTGCCACCTTTACCTAAATCACTTGACTCAGGCCGATGAACAACTAAGCCGTGAACCACTGTCTCTTCCTCGTCTAAAAATAAAACGCCGACCCGGCTCGATATTTGATTATAAATATGAGGATTTCGAGCTTATTGATTATGAAGCTCAGCCTAATATTAAGGCTAAAATAGCTGTTTAGGATATACAGCCTAGTGGTGCAGCAAACGTAACGGAGTTTATAGGACCATATAAGCTTTAACCGTTGAGCCTAAAAAAAGCATTAGGTAAAGTCATTCTCAGCATACGGGACTGAGATGGGTTCTCCGGGCGGATCAATTGGCAGTGCAGTAAGCTGTCGTCCCCACACGCAACCGGTATCAATACACGTGCAATCAGGAAGACGCGCTAGACCGAGAGAAGCCCAATGCCCAAAATATATATGTGTTTGGTAACCGCCAGGTCGTATGAAATCGTACCAAGGCTGTACCGTTTCCGGCTGAGTGCTTGGTGGTCCTTTGTGTGTAAAATCTAATCTGCCAGCTTCATCACAAAATCGAATGCGTGTAAGGGCATTGATGCTGAAGCGTCGGCGGGCACTTAGTTTAAGTGAATTAGTCCAAGCATTCGGCTCATTTCCATACATTGTCTTCAGGTTATTTTTCCAGGACGTGCTTTTCAACATGTTTGCTACCTCATCAGCCTGGGTCCGTGCTTCTTCTAAAGACCAACTCGGAGAGAATCCGGCATGGACTAAAGCGCGATCATTTTTCTCATCGTAATGTAATAAAGGGCGGTGCCTTAACCAGTTGATCATATATTCAAGATCCGGCGCTTCAAGAATTTCTTGGAGGGTGTCCTCAGGAGTTGGCAGACGAACGCCTGCCGCAATCGCAAGCAGGTGTAAGTCATGGTTGCCAAGAACGGTTGTAACATTGTTATCCATCTTAACCAGGCGTCGAAGAACACTTAGAGAGTCAGGACCACGGTTTACAAGATCTCCGGTTAACCATAAATGATCGCAGGCTTGATCGAACGCTAGCTTCTCTAGCAGATTGTTGAAGGATTTTGCACACCCTTGAATATCCCCAATCACGTAGATTGTCACTGTCTCATGCCCTATTTGACCCAATCATCTGACCCAAGTTCAGCAAGTTTTCCAAAATCTTCAGGAAATAATCTTTCCGGTCGTTCGCTTGGATCAACTCCAGTTGAAATTATTTGTTCACGAGTTAGCCAACCCCGCAAGGAATTCGTAAGCATTTTGCGGCGCATGGAGAATACACGGGCGACTAGGGCGGAAAATCTAGCTTTATGCTTTAGTGGGAAGCGAGGAGAGTCTCGTGGTATCAGCCGTAGCACGGTTGACTGAACCTTGGGTGCCGGAGTGAACGCGTCTGGTCCAACATCAAAACATGTTTCAGCATCGATCCATGGCGCTAGCATAACCGTTAATCGCCCGTAATCTTTTCCCCCGGGCGCCGCTGTGATTCGAGCTGCAACCTCTTTTTGGAGCATAACGTGTATATCCTTGATTGCTGCTCGGTAGTGCAATAGATGAAATAGCATCGGTGTCGAGATGTTATAGGGTAAGTTGCCTACAACACGCAACGAATGGGGACTTTCTGTCAGTGATGCAAAGTTCACTTTTAATGCATCGTCTTGGTGGACTATTAGTTGTTTTGGGTTTTTTACGACTTCCATAAGGTGAGTCGTCATACGCTGATCTAGTTCGATTACGTGTAGTGTTTCGACGATTTCAAGTAACGGCAGGGTCAGAGCACCTCCGCCGCTACCTATTTCTACCATGCTGTCCTTAGGTTCAGGTGCTATTGTTCTTATGAGTCTGTCAATAACAACAGGATCATGCAGAAAATTCTGGCCTAGTCTTTTTCGAAGTCGTGGTGTCAGCGACATCGGTTAACTAAATTAATTGCCAACTCGGTTGCTTGTAATAAACTGCTTGCCTGAGCATGTCCTGTGCCAGCAAGTTCGAGCGCTGTTCCATGGTCTACAGACGTTCGTATGATGGGCAAACCCAAAGTTACGTTGACTACCTTGCCAAATGCAAGTGCCTTTATAACTGGTAGGCCTTGATCGTGGTACATGGCTAGTACTGCATCTGATTTCTTAAGCAGATCGGCTCTAAAAGCTGTATCAGCTGGTATTGGACCAACTAAGTTAAAGCCGCGTTTAGATAGAGACGTTAAAACAGGCGTAATAATCTCTAGTTCCTGCTTCCCTAATGTGCCACTTTCTCCAGCATGGGGATTAAGTCCGAGTACCATTATGCGTGGTGACTTAACACCAAACTTAGATATTAGGTCATAGTGGAGAACTGTAATTATTTCTTTGAGCAAATCCTGGGTTATTGATTCTGAAACCTTATCAAGAGGTAGGTGAGTCGTAGCAAGGGCAACTCTAAGGGAGTCTGAAACAAGCATCATTACAGGACGCGCAGAGTTTGTTTGCTTAGCAAGCCACTCTGTATGTCCGGTAAAGGGAATTCCTGCTTCGGTAATTATGCTTTTTTGAATAGGCGCAGTGACTAATGCCGCTGTTTTATTGGCGCGACATAGTTCGACAGCTATTTCGAGTTGGCGAAGAACGTAAGGAGCATTTTTCGAGTTCAGATTGCCGGTTTTCACTGGGCAATTCGTTCGAATTGGTAGAATTTGTAATACCCCCTTCATATGTTTTTGCGCCTCAATTGGATTATCAAGTGTTCGGAGTGTGAGTTTAAAACCGAGATCATTGACGCGTTGAGCTAAAACATCTGGATCACAGAGCACTATGAGCCGGGCAGGGAAATCATGGTAGCCCAACGTTGCGCAAACGTCAGGTCCTATCCCTGCAGGCTCTCCAGATGTGATAAAAATTGTTGGGAGGGGATTGCTCAAGGTTTTAGGCCTCTCAAGAAGCAACTGTCATATGTGACCCTACATTCGAACGTCGACGAAGGCCTCATCTCTTAGGCGGCGGAGCCAAAGAGCTTCCTCTTCTTCAGCTTTGCTGAAACGGATTTGCTCAGCGCATCTTTGTTCTTTGAGTTCTTCAGACGTGTCGTATGAGCGGCTATCCATCACTTCAGCAATGTGCCAACCATACCTGGTTCTAAAAGGTTCGCTGAGTGCCCCTTCCTCTAACATCTGGAGTGCCTCTGAAAATTCCGGCACAAAGACCTTTGGGTCTACCCAACCCATATCCCCACCATTTGCTCCAGCGACTGGATCATCAGAAACGTTTTGGGCAATGACGGCAAAACTTTCTCCGTTGAGTATCTGCTCTCGGATGGTCATTAAGCGCTGTTGCGCTACTGAGTCATCCATAATTTCAGTTGGTTCGATGAGAATATGGCGGATACGCTGTTGGTCTACCATTACAGTTTGAGTTTGCGTGCCGCGTACCTCATTGACTTTGACAATATGAAAACCGCTTCCACTTTGAATTGGTTCAGAGTGTTCGCCCGTGTCCATCGCAATAACGATATCCGAAAATAGGGTCGGTAGTTGAGCGCCTTCTCGCCAACCGAGTGATCCCCCTTCTAGAGCCGTTGACGCGTCTGAGTGTGTCAGCGCAAGCTGTTCGAAATTCTCTCCTAACTGTAGAAGTTGATGTATTTCCATCACTTCATCTCGTGCTTGGTTTAGCTCTGCGCTTGTAGAAGTAGCAGAAGTTCCAATAAGAATATGTGAAATATTATAGTCTAACTCCTGTGCCAACTCGGTAGTAGTGCGGGTTAGGCATAACGCCAACTCTCTTGGTGAGACTATAATCTCAGCGATTACCTCTCGCTGACGAAGCTGTTCAAGAACCATTTGTTCGCGTGTTTCTTCGCGAAAAACTAAATACTCAAGTCCTTCTTCTGCTAAGGCTGCTGGTAGTTGCTCAAGTGTCATATTACCTCCAGCCGCGATCCTTGAGAGGGCTTGGTTAAGCATGCCATCTCCAACAGTTATGCCGAACCTCTGTGCCCTTTGTAGTTGTATCTGCCGGACGATAAGTTGTTCTAATACCTGCTCTTCGAGCATAGGGAGTGGTGCTATAGGGCGCCTTTGCTCCAGCGGTTGCTGCTCTTGGGCTGCCTGAAGAGCATTAATAACTAAGTTAACTCGCTGATTTAGTTCGCTTCTTAAGACAACCCCACGGTCCACTAGGGCAGCTACTCCGTCTAAAAGTTCTCCGGTTCCGCCAAGTTCGCGAGTTTGTGAAAAAGCTTGATTAGACCCTATAAAGGGAATTGTCACGGTCAATAATAGTGGAATGATTATTTTCACTGGTATTTTTATTTTCACTGGTATTTTAGGGGGCATTGTTGAATTGTTGGTAACCAAGAATACCACGGTCTAAGAGTTCTTCAGGAGACGCACTCTCATTTATAAAACCTCTGAGCTGGAATTGAATTGAAAATGAACTATCAGATTCGCCGGTTCTTCGACTGATGTAGTTCTTGGCCATGAATCGTAAACGCCAGCAACAGGATTCATACTCCCAGCCGAGATGTCTTTGGAGTGGTTTTCGGTCTAGTAAGGAGTAACTTGTTTGAGCAATTACTCGCCAAGACTGGCCTATGGGCCAGACCAAAGAGATATCTCCCTGTTTTAATAAGCCATCCTGATACCGGTATGCTAAGCCTAGTAATCGATCGGGCTCAGGTCGGTACTGTATGCGAGTTTCTGACCGTATGGTTTTTTTTGTTTGACTATCCCATTGGTTTTCTAATCCCAGACGCCAGGAGGAGCGGAAGTTAAGCGCTACTTCTGCGATGTAGTCAGAATTATTCTCGGAACTCGCTGATTGCCCTGGCAAGATAGTTTTCTGCTCACTGAAATGCTTTGTGCGGCCTAGGGTGCCCGTAACAATCTCCTGTCCAGTGTTGTTGTCTATGAGTCTCGTGGTTACCCCATAGCTAAGTCGATCAGCATCCGCTATACGATCCGGTCCAAGGTAACGATATTTTCTAAAGAGTTGTACTAAATTAAATGTGGGCTCGATAGTGTCAAATATAGGGAGACTAGTTTGTTCTTCAAATGGCACATGTACATAGAGCATTCTCGGCTCTATGGTTTGTGTCCACCGTTTAGTTTGTCCTATCAAACGATCAAAGGTAAGCCCTGAGTCGACACTGGCAATAGGCAATGTTCTTGAAAATTTCGTTTCCAAATTGGGGTTTGTTTCGTCCAGCCAATAGTTCGTTTGTCGCAACGCAAGGGCAGGGGTTAAAAACATCCCTGGTCTAGAAAGGGGGAGGGAGACTTCTTCTGTCAAGTCCATTCGCCAGCCAGTGGTTCCGACGTGTCGGTCGAAATTGACAAGTTCATTCGCTGATGTAAAACGGAAGTTATTGTTGTCCCAACGACCTGAAAATAAAAATTGCGGTACCCGTTGATATGGTTTGTTTTGATCATCTATGACAGGGTCAATTGTTTGGTAATTCTGTATTTTTGCGACTAATGACCAATGTTGTGCTCGATAGCTGAGATCAACATACCGATCCAGATGTGTTTGGCTGGCTGCGCTTAGGCTATTACCTAGGTCTTCGAAGTAGTTAACGTCTGAGACTTGCTGAATGTTTGCGGCTACTCTCCACCCCGCACCTAAATTCGTTTCCTGATTAATCTTGAGATAGCTTCGAGATAAATCAAGTTTTGTGTCTTTTGGGAGATATTCAAAATTGAACATTCCTTCAGTGTTTGCAGATAGGTAACGAAATTCAGACGTCATCTGAATACCACGTTCATGCATATAGCGTGGGGTAACTGTCATGTCATAGTTGGGTGCTAGGTTGAAGTAATAGGGCATAGAAAGATCGACCCCAGTTCTGTCTCTATTGGAGATATCAGGGGTCAGAAATCCACTTTTACGACGTTCATCGATGGGAAAAGTCATGTAGGGCGCGGCAAAAATTGGAACGCCCTTGAAGCGTAATCGCACACCCCGCGCCGTGCCGTATCCTTCATTAATATCAAGATCTAACTCGCGTGCCAGCAGTTCCCAGTCAGGGCGTTCTGTAGGGCAAGTGGTGAAATTCACTGTATCCAGCGAAATGGTATTGTTGTCCTTAATTATTATCGTGCCAGCTGAACCTCGAGTGGAACGGTTTGGCAAACTAAACCCTCCACCACTTATAGCAATGACATTTGCTTGCGCGGTTACCTCCGCATCATTTCCGTACACTGTGATTTCCGGATCCTCATAAGTAACTGCTCCATGAGCTATGGCCTCTTGTGTTATAGAATAAAAAGTTGCGCGGTCAGCTGAGAGACTGCGGTTTCCATACTGGAAAACCACTTGATCAGAAAATTCAATACGGTTTTCGTTCGATAGATCTATCTGTCCGGTTGTGACTGTTAAGGGTTGTGCTTCGGCAGGAGTATTTAGGTCGTTGGAGAGGGCCTGTGGACTGAAAACCTCAGGCATACACATTTTTTGTGCCAACGCTAAGGGCGGGGCAAGGCAAAATAACGAAAAAAAAATGAAGTTTTTCTGAGAGGCCACAAGTTTGAGCGCAGCAAAGGCGGCTACAATGGCATAGTTTTTCTAGGTCTTCAATTAATTATGGGGTCGGAGTCGCAAGTGCTAGATGAACCAACCAAATGAGATTTCCGATGTCTTTGTGGATTTGTTAAGGGCTTCGTGAACCCTAACTCAAAATTGATAGCAAATCAGCTTGCATGAAGGCAATGCTGCTAGCCGCAGGTCGAGGCAAGAGAATGGGGTTGCTAACAGCATCTCATCCGAAGCCGCTTCTATCTCTTGGGAATGAGACTCTTATTCATCGTCACCTTAGGAATCTTGCTAGGGCTGGAATCACTGAAATTGTGATTAATATATCTTACTGTGGAGATAAGCTCAGGCGTGCTGTGGGAGAGGTTACCGAATGGGGGCAGACCGTATTATATAGCGACGAGGGGACACTACCCTTAGAAACAGCTGGCGGTATTATCAAGGCGTTACCACTGTTAGGTTCAGAACCATTTATAGTGGTTAGTGCTGATGTTGTGACGGACTTTGATTTTAGGATTCTTCTCTCAAGTCAGAAATCAGGTTGTTTGGTGTTGGTTCCCAACCCTGCTCATCATCCAGTCGGTGACTTTGGTCTAGCGGCATCGGGGGCACTCATTGATCGATCACCTTTCTTGACCTATAGCGGCATTGGTTTGCTCAATCAAGCATTTTTTCGTGGTCTTAATTTGGGAGCTAGACCGTTACGCCCAATTTTTGAAGTAGCAGTGAAAAAACGAGCTCTTCGTGGAATTTTTTTTGATGGTTTATGGAAGGATGTTGGTACGCCAGAGCGGTTAGCTGATGCGCGAACTGCTTTGGTTTAAACGAGATATTTATTTCAATGAGTCATTGAATAAATGACGTAGTTGACTGCAAAGCGGTAGGCCATAGCAGTCATGGGTGCGGGATATCCTGGTGTGTCCGCATGTTCCCAGGCATCTCCAAGGTCCATGTTAAAATTAATGGCAACCATTAAACGCCCTTCGTCATCGTAGACTCCGCGCCAACGAGGATTTACGCCACCTTTTTCCCACGTGCGTCCATTTATTAGTGGATATATACCGTGAATCTGAGTGTTCTTGTTTAAGTCATAAAGTACGTGCATAACCTCATCATTTTCTGGAATCTCGATAATTGGCCGATCAGGAAAAATACGCATCATAGAGTTGAGAAACCTAGACCACTCCAGAGCTCCATGAAAATCGTCTACCATTAAAAATCCTCCTCGTAAGAGGTATTCGCGCAGTTTTTCTGCTTGGAGTTCATTAAGTCGCCAGGCCCCAACCTCAACCGCATATAGCCATGGAAAATTAAACAGCGAATCATTTTGAAGGTTGATCCTGCGCCCACCGTTGCCGTCATGACGGCTGACTAGCGCCCCGTTGACTCGGGTAAGCCTTGTTAGACCTTGCATGAAATAGTGTTCGGCGTGCGGCCAGTCAACGCACTCATCGCTACCCCACCCGTAGCCAAGGCCAAGACAGTTGCCTCCTGAATACATTAGTCGGGAGAATTGAAATTCATGACTGGGCAAGTAGCTATCTGCTAAGGGATCCTGGCTGAGGGCTTCATTAGCGGCGGCTAATGCAGCTAGAGCCAGTACGACTATGTTCTGTTTCATCTTCATTTTAGCGACAAGATAACATGGAGCATGAGTTTCGACTGGTGAGCGGGTTTAGCGGCTTTGAGCCCTATCCTTTTACAAAGATAAGACAAGCGTCTCAAGAGACTGCGTCATGGTGATATGATCGGTTAAGGAGATATTTTGGATGACTCTCTGGGATTTGGCTTGCCCCTTTTTGGGAACAGAGCGTTTTGATATAGAAAAGAAATAAAAAATTTGTTTGAGTTCTTATTTAAATATTCGCGAACAACATTTGAGAATAGCGAGTTTTTGTTTGCACGGGCGTGGCCTCTCTGGGTATTGGTGGCGCTCATACTGATTGCGGCGATAGCTATTGGTTATAGCCTTATACGGCGGAAGGAAGTGTTGCAACCAGGAAAGTTAACGGTCTTAGGGCTTTTTCAGGTGATGATGATTGCCGTTTTATTGGTGATTTTTTGGCAGCCTTCTCTTTCTACGCAAAAGCTCAGACCTCAGGAGAACTCTGTCGCTGTCGTCCTTGATGCTTCGGCCAGCATGAGCTATGGAGAGGGTGAAACTTCCCGCCTTCAGCAGGCAGTGACTTCTCTAAGTGGAGGTATTTTAACGGAGCTATCCGACAGCTTAGATATAAGGCTTTATGCGTTTGCCTCAGGGTTAGAGGAGATAGCAGACCTCAGTGAGGTGCCTGCGCCTGGAAATGCTACGCGGATCGGTGACGCATTGGTCAATGTCCTTCGAGAGGCTCGTTCTTCAGCGCTTGGCGCTGTCGTGCTTGTTAGCGATGGAGCTGACAATTCGGAGACCTTGAACGCTGAACAGTTTTCGGAAATTAGTGGATATGGAGTGCCTGTCCATACGGTTGGGGTCGGACGTGAAACAATTATTGAGGATATTGAATTACAGAACGTAGCTCTAACGGCTCAGGCTATGGTGGGATCACGTGTTAGCGCTCAGATTAGTATACGGCATACGGGGCCTGCTCAAACACGTCTTCGAGTCTACGATGGAGCTTCAGTTTTGGTTTCGCAGGAATTGGAGCTTGCAGAAGGCGTTGATCTCACAATGCATTGGGTGGAGTTTGATATCGGGGAAGCAGGTGTCAGAGACTTGCAGTTCATCCTAGATCCTCTTCCAGAGGAGAGCAACACAATAAACAATGCTCAGTATCGAACAATTCAAGTGCCAGAGAATCGCCGACATATATTATATATAGAAGGGGAGCCTCGCTGGGAATATAAGTTTATACGCCGAGCTCTGGAAGAGGACTCGCCAATTAGGTTGGTAAGCCTGCTACGGACTACGCCGAACAAATTCTATCGTCAGGGGATCGAAAGCCAGGAGGAATTGGAGAATGGTTTTCCGGAGACGCGTGAGGCGCTTTTTTCTTATGACGCTTTGATTATTGGCAGCTTTGCTGCTGCAGAAATTACCGAACAGCAACAGGAGTGGATCCGAGATTTTGTTAGTGAACGGGGAGGTAGTCTCCTCATGTTAGGTGGGCGCAGAGGGCTTGCGGATGGTGGCTGGGGTAACAGTACGGTTGCAGAGGTTTTGCCAGCTCAGCTTCCTGATATTAATGCCGCGAGTTTTGTTAGGATTCCAGTAAAGGTGTCTCTGACGGCTGAGGGCGAGGAGTCCCTTCTAACAAGCCTTGCTTCTGATGGTGAAGTGAATCGCCAGCTATGGAGTGAGATGCCCGAAATTGCCGATTTTCAATACTTAGGTCAGGTAAAACCTGGCGCGGTAACCTTGCTCGAAGCAGATGTTAGGGGAACACCTCAACCCCTACTAGTTCAGCAGCGTTTCGGACGAGGTGGGGCGTATATTCTTGCTAGCGGTGGAACTTGGCGTTGGCAGATGCAGCTGCCTTTCGAAGATCAAAGGCACGAGATATTTTGGCGTCAGATTTTGCGCGCACTTGTTTCGACAACGCCTCGTGCTATTAGTCTTACTGCGGGACGCGTGTTTTACGGGGATAGGGATGAGATAACCCTGCGCGCACAAGTACAGGGGAGCTCTTTTGAGCCAGTTCCCAACGCTTCGGTTTCTCTGACGGTAAGGCGAGATTTCTCTGTTCCTTCGACAATTACAATGAGTTCTATTCCAGGCGAGGCAGGCACTTACGAAGCCACGGTGCAGGCTGATGAGATTGGGCTTTACCAGTTTGAGGCCACAGCTGATTTGGGTGAGCAATTTCTAGGTACTGCTCAGGCCGCGGTTCGGCGTGCAGATGGGGTATCTGAGCATTTTCAAGTCGAACAGAATCGGCCTTTGTTGGAAAGGCTTTCTGCTCTGAGTGGCGGGCGTTACTTCACACTAGATGACTTAGATCAACTTCCTGAAGCGATTCAGTTTTCAGAAGCTGGAATCCTCGAGCGCGAATTGCTTGATCTGTGGAATATGCCATTCAATTTTCTACTACTCATGCTGTTGAAGGCTGGAGAGTGGATATTGAGGCTTTATTGGGGGCGCTTATGAGAGTTGCTGTGATTTTTTTTCTTGTTAGTACGATCGGTCTAATAAGTAATGCGCAGGCTGAGCTGTATTATTTAATTGTTGCTGGGTTGGGTGGAGAGCCGCGTTATGCGGAGCGTTTTGAAGCACAGGCTGAATCAATGGCTCAGGCTGCTCGCCGTTCAAATGGCGATGATTCCAGAATTTCCCTTCTAAAGGGGGACGGAGCGGGCCGTGACTCTTTGACGGTAGAGTTGCAGAGGTTATCTGAGGTAATTACGTCTACGGATCAACTTGCAGTCTTTCTTGTTGGGCATGGCACACATGATGGTGAGCAGTACAAGTTTAATTTGCCAGGGCCAGACATTGACGGAGACACACTATTTTCTTTGCTGCAAGATATACCGGCGAGCCGACAAGTGGTTGTAAATGCAACTAGTGCAAGTGGTGCTGTGCTCGAATCATGGTTAACTGAAGGGCGTACGCTTATTACTGCAACTAAGAGTGCCGGCGAACGCAACGCCACCCGCTTTGGTATGTATTGGACCGCTGCACTTTCAAGTGATGAGGCAGATATAAATAAGAATGGTGCAATTACTGTCCAAGAGGCATTCAATTTTGCCGCAAGTAAGGTTGCAGGCAGCTACGAAAGCGACGGCCTGTTAGCAACTGAACATCCAGCCCTCATGGGCGAAGCGTCTGTAACATTAAACATTGCTCTTCTTGAGGAAAGAATTGCAACCACTGCAGAGCTTGAGGTCCTTATGGATCGATTGGATGCGTTAGAGGGTGAGGTAAATACGCTGCGCCAGAGTCGAGAGGAGATGGACAGCGCTGCTTATCTTGATGAGCTGCAAGATTTGTTATTAGGATTGGCATTGATTCAGCGTGAGATAGATGATGTACGCGGAATTGAGCGAGAGAATTGAGACGTTTTGTTATAGCCGGTAGTCTGTGCCTTATAGGCGCTTACCAGGTCGATGCGCAGCCCTTTGATTATTCTGCCGATCGAAACTCTGTTCTAAGAGTTTGTGATAAACAACTGCATAGTGGACAGCTTTACGCCGCCAATAATTGTTATGCCGCTCTTCTTCAGAACAGTGCAGATGCGCTCGTTAGGGCAGAAGCGGCTTGGCAGATGGGAGACCTTCAAGCCGCCAACGCCTATTTCAGAACTGCTGTAGAGATTAACCCCGAATCCCCACGTGCCAGGACTCGTTGGGCTCGTCTGTTTTTGATGACCCATCAAAATAGTGACGCTATTAGACTTTTTCAGGAGGCTCTGGATCTTGATTCAGAATACTTGCCGGCAAAACTCGGTCTAGCAGCGGTTGCCACTGGCCGCTTTGAGGATAAAGCCAAAGAGTTGGTCGAAGTTGTTCTAGAATCAGACTCATCGCAGCTTGAAGCATACTTATTGCGAGCTCGAATGAATCTTGAGGATGGCGCTTTGGAAGCGGCAAACGAATCACTAGATGAGGGACTTAGAATAGCGGAGACAAGGGCGCTTCCTCTGTTGGAAATCTACGCTCTTAAGGCATCTGCCGACCTTTTAAGGGGCATTACTGAAAGCCAGTGGACTAAACGAGCACTGAATTTCAACCCGCAATATGGTGGTATTTATGCGACACCAGCGCATTTTTATGTGATAACAAGACGGTATCGAGAGGCGATAAATCTCCTTTTTGAGGCTGTGCGAATACAGCCTGATCTCTGGTCTGCACATGCTGAACTCGGCATCAATCTTCTGAGGGAGAATCGGGTTGATGAAGCGCAACAGCATCTTTCTCTTGCTTATCAGGGAGATCCCTACAGCGCCCAGATTGTAAATACCTTGAGGCTTATTGATAGCTTCGAGAATTTCCAGGTTCTAAATAGAGATTTACCACCGCTAGAAAGCGACTTTCAGGTAGACGATAGGCCTGGAATTATTTTGCGCCTGCATAATGATGAGGCACCCATTCTTGAATCCTATGTGACTGATCTTGTGATAGATAGTATTCAGGCCTTCTCAAAGCGGTATCAGTTTGAGCTGCGCGAGCCAGTGGTGGCGGAACTATATCCGGAGCATGATGATTTTGCCGTTAGAACATCGGGGTTACCAGGCATTGGACTCCTAGGCGTGACATTTGGTTACTTAGTAGCCATGGATAGTCCATCAGGTCGCGGTGAAGGCGAGTTTCACTGGGGCACAACTCTTTGGCACGAGATGGCGCATGTGTTCACGCTGGAGGCAACGAACCATCTGGTGCCAAGGTGGTTTAGTGAGGGCGTATCGGTCTTTGAGGAATGGTCAACTGGACCCAGACCTGGTCGTCATATTCCAATGCATGTTCTCGATGCAATGAAGGAGAAAAAATTTCTGCCTATCTTGGAGCTTGATAACGGGTTTATCCGGCCAGCTTATCAGGGACAGATAATGGTTTCATATATGCAAGCGGGGCTTATATGTCAGTACATAGAACGTGACTGGGGGCAACAGGGGCTTGTCGACCTGCTCCAGTTATATCGAGATGGTGCGGATACCGCCGAAGCGATCACGCAGGGACTAGGAGTGACATCAAAGGAATTTGATTTAGGCTTTGACGCATTTATTGAGTCTACGTTTCGGACAACCCTAGATGTACTAGATAATTGGAAGGAACAGACACAATTAGCCCACGAGGCTGCCGATAAGGGTGATTGGGCAAGTGTATTGGCATCAAGCGCTGTCTCGATCGAACTATATCCTGTCTACGTTGAGGAGGGCGATGTATACATTTTAAATGCCAAAGCGCATGAGGAGTTAGGGCAGACTAGTGCTGCGATGAACAGGCTCGAGGAGTATTGGAGGCTGGGTGGCTACAAACCTGGCGTTTTACATCAGCTTGCAGACTGGTTATATCAGTCAAATCGTCTTGATGATGCAATTGCTGTTTTAAATGACGTGATATTTGCTGCCCCATTAAATGAGTCGCTCCATGCAAAGCTTGGTGACTGGTTGCTTGAATCTGAAAAGGGAGAGCTAGCACTGCGTGAGTACTCATCGTTGTTAGCAATGAACCCTCATGATGAAGCTGCTGCTCACTATCGTTTGGCTATGGCTTATAGACAACTTGAAGACCAAGAAAAGACGAGAGAACATTTATTGTATGCTTTGGAAACTGCCCCTCATTATAGGGAGGCCCAACAATTGCTATTGGAGATCCTACGTTGAGTTCTGAAATAGTTAACCAGCTTGATACTGAAGAAGCCCGAGTCCTGATTGAAACATTTAAAGGTTCCCTGGACGCTATTCGTATTGAGGTAAGAAAGGTCATCATTGGGCAAGAGGAGGTTGTAGATAATCTTCTAATGACTCTCTTGGTGGGAGGGCACTGTTTGATTACTGGAATGCCGGGCACAGCAAAAACGTTACTGGTAAAAACGCTTGCTGTTGCTCTAGGCCTTTCTTTTAAGCGGATACAGTTCACGCCAGACTTGATGCCTACTGATGTGACGGGTACCGATATCATTGAAGAAGATGCCGCCGGTCATCGGACCTGGACGTTTGTTCCTGGACCTCTTTTTGCCAATGTTTTATTGGCGGATGAGATTAATAGAACGCCACCCAAAACACAGTCGGCCCTGCTCGAGGCTATGCAGGAGAAAACGGTGACGGTTCGCGGCATCGTGCATCAGATAGAGCCGCCATTTTTTGTTTTAGCAACACAAAATCCAATTGAATTGGAGGGGACGTACCCACTTCCGGAGGCGCAATTGGATCGGTTTTTGTTTAACGTAATCCTAGATTATCTCAATGATGATGAGGAACTTGCTGTTGTTGAGCGGTTTACAACCCGAATGGATATTCCAGAAGTGAAAGCTGTTACCACGCCAGAACAGATTCTCCAGTTCCAAGCGCTTATTCGTCAGGTCCCAATTTCGGAGACGGTTAGTCGTTTTGCGGTGAATCTAGTCCGTGCTACGCGTCCTGAAGACCCGCTGGCGCCAGAGGTTGTTCAGCGCTATGTCCAATATGGAGCGAGTGTGCGTGCCACCATGTTTCTTTCTTTGGCTGCTAAGGCGCGGGCTTTAATGATGGGTCGTTATCATGTGACACAAGGCGATATCGTAGCCCTTGCGCTGCCCATTATGAGACACCGTGTTCTTATAAATTACTTTGCTGAGTCTGACAAGATAAGCGTGGATGATATTTTAACTCAGCTAGTTCAGACGATTGATGCTTCCGGGCGCATGGCAAAAACAAGGTAGGGATAGACTGTGCCTGGAATAGCTGGAAAACAGTCAAGAGATATTCAAAATCTTCTAAATCCGGAAGTGCTGGCTAGCTTGTCTAACCTTGAGCTAGTCGCTCGTGCAGCCGTTCATGGGTTTCTTAATGGCCTCCATCGTTCTCCGTTTTTTGGGTTCAGCCAGGAGTTTGCGGAATACAAGGCCTATGCCGAAGGTGATGACCCTCGTTTTATAGATTGGAATGTGTATGCTCGAACTGACCGCACCTATGTTAAACGGTATCTGGGTGAGACTAATACCAGACTAGTGATACTGCTCGATTCCAGTGCATCCATGGGGTACGGCTCTGGGCCCGTTACAAAATTACAGTATGCAAAGTTTCTGGCCGCAACATTAGCCTATCTTGCCGCCCAGCAGCATGATGCAGTTGGTTTGATAGTGTTTGACGAAGAGGTGCGTGAGCATCATCCAGCATCGTCACGTCTTGGAAAGTTAAGTGGAATATTGCATGCGATTGATCGCGCTTCACCTGGCACGGGCACTAATTTAAAGGTGCCATTTGAGAAATTTCATCAGTTTGAACGTGGGAAAGGGTTAGTAGTCGTTATTTCAGACTTTTATTGTGATCCCGAAGCAATGATAAAAGGTGTTCAACCGCTGGCCTATCAGGGACAGGATGTTGCATTATTTCAACTCCTCGACCCGCAGGAGCTAAACCCTGAATTACGGGAATCTGCGTTGATGGAGGATATGGAAACCGGTGAGTCTATGGAAGTTTCGCCGACCTTTATGCGTTCTCGATACAGAAACAAGATTCAGGAGCATATTGAAACCCTCCATAGCAGTGCTTCTGGGACGGGAACAGACCATGTGCTTGTTAATACAACTGACCCACTTGATATTGCTTTAAGAAACTATCTTTTGTTTCGTCAGGGTCGACGCTGATGAGTCTGCTAGCTCCTGCATTTCTCTTTGGGCTTTTGGCAATTGGTGTGCCGATTTGGTTGCATCGTTTATCTTCTGAGAATCCAAATCGGCAACCGTTTAGCTCGGTAATGTTTCTAGAACCAGGTGAGCCGAGAAGAGTTATAGCTAAGCAATTACGATATTTCTTGCTGTTTGCACTAAGGGTTGGTGTGTTGTCGCTTTTGACCCTGGTGTTTGCTGGGGTTGTCTTAGAAGGAAGTCTTCAAAATGTACTGTCTGAAACCGCAAGACTTCATGTAATTGTTATGGATCGGTCTGCATCTATGGCCCACGGCAACCGTTGGGAGCGCGCTCAAGCAATGGCCGATACTATTGTCGATGGTTTAGATGACTCTGATGTTGTTCAAGTGGTTGCTGCCGACAGAATTATTGAAGTCCTTGTAGAGCCCTCACTTGATCGTGCGCCAATTCGCCAGGCCATAAACGCTGCTGAGCCAACCCCTTTTCGTGTTGACTATGGACAATTGATGAGTTCGATGGACAGTCTGCTTCGTGGAGCAGAGCTGCCGGTAGTTTTGCATATCCTCACAGATACACAACAGAGCTCCTTGCCTACGCGTTTTGCTGATTTAGCGCCCCGCACCTCATTGGAGCTTACAGTCCACAATGTTTCAGTCAGCGGGGAGGAAAACTGGGCTTTGGATGGACTTGTCTGGTCAGCGTTATCAGGTGATTTGACAGCAAATCTTCGCAGTTACTCTGAACAGGATGTAGAACGAACGGTTACATTACTGTTAAACGGAACAGAGATTGCAGTGGAGAATATTTCTATTGAGGCAGGTCAAACTGCTCAAGTGAATTTCATGGACGTAGAACTTTCCGCTGGGGCGAATCAAGTTGTGGCGAAGCTCAATCCCAGTGATGAACTGTCATTAGATAATGAGCGATACTTGGTTGTGAAACAGCCTATACCTCGACCTATCCTTTTGGTCAGTAGCAATAATCGGGATGATGCCTCATTTTTTTTGACGTCAGCACTTGAGACATTGGCCACTCAGACTTATGAGATTCAACGGATTTTTCCGACCGAGTTAGCTAACCACTCATTTGAAAACTACGTATTCGTCGTTATTGCTGATGCTGGTGCTTTAGCAGAGAATGATTCTGAGGTTCTCAGTGATTTTGTAGAATCCGGCGGAGCCGTTTTTATGGCACTGTCTCAGCGTTCAGCGGGTCTGAATTTTGTGCCTATAACCGGACACAGTCTCAGTTCTTTCTCCCAGTTCAGGGCCGAGCAAGGAGGATTCCTCGCTGTAGGAAACATGGATAGCTCGCATTTAGTGCTTAGGCAATTGGAGGGGCTAAGAACAGCGAAGTTTTATCGCCATATCCCAGTAGATATTGAACCGATCGATACAGTTCTGATGCGTCTTGAGGACGGTTCGCCCCTTCTTATAGAACATCCTAAGGGCCAAGGCCGCGTCATGATTTTCACTTCCTCTCTAGATCGGGAATGGAATGATCTGCCTTTACAGCCTGTATTCGTGCCCTTCATGGCTCAACTATCATCTTATATGGCAGGTGATGACCGCATCAGTATCGATGCTCAATTAGGTAGTACGCTCTCATCTCGGGCCATGGGATTTTCAGGTGGTCAGATATTTGCACCGGATGGAGAAAGAGCTCTTGGTTTGGCCGGGGCAGGCGCAGGGGATGAAGTAATTGTTGATCAAATTGGTTTTTATGAAGTTCTGGCTTCGGGACAAACGGAATTTGTTGCAGTTAACATAGACGCACAGGAATCGGATGTGACTCCAATGCCGGCTAATGGATTTATTCGTTGGAATGAGCTTGGTTCCACGCCTGTAGAGACTGCAGAAGGAGGCATAGCAATGATCGATGATGCCTCCACCGATCTCTGGCCCTGGATTCTTTCTCTACTTCTGATAGTGGTTATTGTGGAATCCTGGGTTGGGAACTGGCATCTTAGGGTGCGAAGAGGAATAGCGGCATGACTCCACGAATACGACTTGAAAAATACCTTAGTCAGTTTCGTCAGCGCTTGAGAGTATTGATAATTGCTCGAGGCGTGGCGTCACTGTGTTTGGCCGCATTAGCAGTCACTTTGACGACGGTCTTTATCGGGACGCGTCAGGCTTTTCCTTCTGCTCTTATGGGCGGCGCTCGTTTGGCCCTGTTGTTTTTGCTGATCTCTATCCTAATAGCGTTTTTGGTATACCCCCTCCGGGTCTTACGTATGACCCGTGGTATTTCTGATATAGAAAAGAGGGCTCCGGATTTTGATGGACGGATAGAAACCTATGACCAGCTTGCAGTTAAAGACAATAAAAGCTCAGAAAAGCATTTTTCTTTCCTTGGGCTTCTAGCTGAAGATGCTTTAGATTTTGCGCGACGAATACCAATTTCTTTAAGGGTTCCTAACTGGGAAATATTGGTACCCGCAGCGTTTGGTTTTATCGCGCTTGGTGTGCTTGTTTGGTTCGCCTCGTTTGGACCAGATAATTGGCGATATGGGGTCCGTCATCTATGGGCAGGCTGGGCACTGTCTGATACGTTGCCGCCACAGAGAATCGCTGTAAATCCTGGAGACAGTGCGGTTCGCAGAGGAGGGGATCTTTTTGTTGATGCCAATGCTGAAGGCTTTGACCCGGCTGGGGCAGAAGTGTTTGCCTTTTTTGAGGGCAGCGAAAATTGGGAAAGTGCCCCTATGTTGACTAGTGAAGATGATGGCTTCGAGTTTACATTTTTCGGCATTCGTGAGCCGTTCCAATATTACGTGATTTCAGCAGGCGTTCACAGCGCGGAATATTCTATTGAAGTCGTTGATCTTCCAAGAGTCAGCAATATCAAGTTGACATACCACTACCCACAATGGACAGAATTGGAGTCTGAAGTGGTGAATGTGGGTGGTGATATTCGGGCGGTAGCAGGCACAAAAGTTGAGGTTGAAGTAACGACAGACCAACCTCTCAACGGGGCCGAACTGAATGTCAATGGACAAAAATTGTCCATGATAACCGCAGGTATTGTTGCAAAGACTACGTTAGAAGTTGAAGAGGATGGCGAGTATTACGTCTCTACTTTTTTCAATTCTGATTCAGTGAAATTGTCAGATGATTATTTTATTGATGTCATTTCTGATAATAAACCAGTCGTTAAGGTTATGAGGCCTGGACGTGACTGGAAGGCTAGCAACATTGAAGAAGTATCGATACAAGTTGAAGCCACTGATGACTTCAGTTTAGACAGGCTTGAGCTGCATTATGCAATTAACGGTGGCGAATGGAATGTCGCGGAGCTGGACGTAAATGGCACCTACACATTGAGTGAAGAGATTCTCTATCTTGAGGAAATGGGTAAGACGATTGGTTCGAGCGATTTGTTAGATTTATTAGCAGAAAATGAAACAAGTACGGAGATAGTTACTACAAATCTTGTGCCAGGAGATCTTATTTCCTATTACGCGGAAGCCTTTGATCGGGATACGTCTGAGCGTACTGATTTATTTTTTGTCGAGGTGCAGCCCTTTGATCGCAGTTATTCGCAGTCCACGCAGAGTGGTGGCGGTGGCGGTGGTGGTGGTCAACAACAGCACGAAATTTCCCAACGTCAGAAAGAGATACTGCTCGCTACATGGAACCTAATACGGGAGCAGGATGAGCAGACAGGCTTTCAGGATGAACAGCAGCTTCAGGATAACGCGCAAATGTTGTCTGAACTTCAGAAAACTCTTGCGGACCAGGCACGGACGCTGGCTAATCGTACCCGAGCTCGGCAGCTAACTAGTGTTGATGAGCAGATTCAGACCTTTGTACAGAGTCTTGAGAATGCTGCAGAGGCCATGATGCCTGCGGCAGATCATCTGACAGGTCTAGAGTTTGATGATGCAGTACCTTCTGAGCAGGAAGCATTGCAATATTTATTAAAGGCCGAAGCGATTTTTACGGATATCCAGGTTTCATCTCAGCAAGGGGGTGGAGGGGGTGGACCAGGTGGTTTTGCCGGACGTGATTTAGCTGAGCTTTTTGAGCTTGAAATGGATCTTGAAAAGAACCAGTACGAAACAGAGTCTCCCACTTCTTTTGACACACCGGAAGCGGAGGTGGATGAAGCAATTGCAAAGCTACAGGAACTTGCAAATCGGCAAGAGAATTTGGCGCGTCAAACTAATCAGCAACAAGCCTTGACCGAGGAGGAACGGTGGCGTCAGGAAGAACTAAGGAGAGAGACTGAGGAACTGCGTAGGCAATTGGAACAACTTAGTCAGGCAGCACAACAGCAACCCGGGCAAAGCGCACAGGGTGATGCGACATCTGAGGCGATTCGACAGCTGGATAATGCGCTACAGGCGATGGATCGTGCACAGGCACAGAATGGCATGGATCAAGAGCAAAACCAGCGAGCCGCTGAACAGGCGCGCCGACAACTAGATCGAGCGCTTGAGCAACTGACAGCTCAGAGGCAGGCAGATGCGGAAGAGATTTTTTCGGATCTCTCTGAGCGTTCTCAATCGCTTTTAAATGAGCAAAGACAATTGGCAGCAGAGTTGCAGCAAGTTGCACGTGAGGCTTTGGAAAATAGAGATGATGATGGGGTTCGAGAAAGTCTTCTTAGCGATGAAGAGACGATTGATTTAGCGGAGAGAAAATGGGCCATGCAGGCAGATTTAGAAGATCTTGAAGAGGAAATTCAGCGGGTCTCGCAAAAATATAGAGACCAAACGCCTGATGCATCAGTTCAACTAAACAATGCGCTCTCTGACCTACAACGGACTCAAGCTGCTCGACGTCTGTCTTACGCTGGGGAAATGATTCGTCGAGGCCTTGCTGATGAACTCGCACCATTTGAAGGCATTGTGACGACCGCACTTGATGACCTACGGCGTGATACAGAACAGGCTCTTGCCATGGCCAGCCGTGAGGCACGTAATGGGCAACAAGCAGAACAGAATCCGGCATCGGAGCTTGTTGCAGAGTTGCAGACGTTGCGGCGTGATCTAGCAGGTTTGCAAAATCTTGGTCCTGGGCAACAGGACCAAGAAAGACAGGCTGGTACTCAAAACCAACAGACGGCTGGCGGACAGTCCGGAAATAGTCAAGTAAGTGGTGGTGGAGGCATCAACGAGAACAGAAGAGGTCTAGGCTTTTGGGATCCAACTCGCTCGTTGACTCCAGACTCGCAGGCCTATGCTGAGTTAGAGGAACGATTTCAGGAAGCTGGGCGTGATCTTCTTGCGTTAGGCACTCGGCTTCGTGCAGAAGGGTTAGCTGTTGACGATTTAGAAGCAGTAAGACGCTTAGCCGATGCACTGCGGGGTAACTTAGGAGGTAATCCTGAGTTGCTTGAGCAGGAGTACCTTGCAACGTTAAGTCTTGTTGAACAACTCGAGTTACAGTTGACTGCAGGTGGGAATGGGATTGAAGAGTCTGCTATTCGCACCCAAATGCCTTCTATTGTCTCGCAGGAGTACGAAGATGTTGTAGCCGAATACTTTAGGCAGTTGAGCCGAACAGAGGAACTGCAACCTTAATTCGAATATATAATAAAATTTAGTGTTATCTACTTAGGAGAGTAATTATTCATGACAATTCAATCTAAAACTGTGGACTATGATCACGATGGTAAAACCTTTGAAGGATACTTTACGTGGGATGATGCAGTTGAAAGGCCTTCTCCCTGTATTCTTGTTGCCCATGCATGGGGTGGTTTGAGCGAGTATGAGCAGACAAATGCACGGAATTTGGCTGAGCTTGGGTATTCGGCATTTTGTGTAGATCTGTATGGCAAGGGTGTGCGTGGCAGTAGCCCAGAAGAGAATGCAGCCCTTATGCAGCCATTTCTGGATGATCGAGCAATGTTGCAGAGCCGACTAATTAAAGCATCGAAAGTGGCGAGTATGCAGGTGAACGTTGATGCTTCAAAAATGGCAGCTATTGGCTATTGTTTTGGAGGTTTGTCTGTCCTAGATATGGCTCGTGTGGGCGCTTCGGTTCTCGGTGTGGTTAGTTTCCATGGCCTCTTTTTCCCACCTGGCAATACTGAAGGAAACAAAATACAGCCAAAGGTTTTGGCGCTGCATGGGTGGGATGATCCTATGGCAACACCTGATCAGGTTGTTTCATTCGCCGCTGAGATGAATGCGGCCGGAGCGGATTGGCAGATCCATGGGTATGGACATACCTACCATGCGTTCACTAATCCTCAAGCTAACGATCCCGATAATGGGTACAGTTATAGCGAGTCTGCCTATCGTCGATCTTGGCAGGCAATGACTAATTTTCTTGAAGAACTTTTTTAGCCTCATTTTTTATTGGTTATGCAATATGTCGCCAGCCTCGCATTTTTGCAGAGGCTGGCGTGGTTGTATGCATATTAAATACTCTATTAGCTATTGCTAAATAAGGGTTTCTAAATGCTTAGCATTAATTGTTAGTTATTAATGACGTAGGCCAGAATATCAACAATCTGTTCCGGAGTGCGAGCTGTTGCATTTGCAGCAGCATCAACCTCTTTCAATGCATGGTTATGTTCTTCTTCGTGGAGAATGATTAATGACTTGTTCATTGCAGCAGCGTAGCCTGCATCAAAAGCAGCATTCCATTGTTTGAATTTCGCACCAAATCGAACCACCACTATGTCAGCCTGGCTAATAAGGGTAGATGTGCGAATAGCATTGATGCTAGCTCCCTTTCGATCTTGCCAAAATTGTTGTGTTTCTTCACCGAGAATTTTGACACCACATAAGTCACTAGCGTCATGATCTGTAACTGGACTAGTGAAAATCACAGGGAGATTCAAAGCGCTTGACCCTTCCATGATTTGATTTCTCCAGTCAGAGTGGATTTCCCCGGAGAGGTAGACATTCCAAGTCTTATTCGACATTTATCAGTGCTCCAATGTGTATGAATTGTTAGTCTTATTAGACATGCTAACAGTAGATTAATTTTATATTAAAAGAATAATATTCTTCTCGAATTATGTATACCATTGATAAACTGCAGAGTCAGCGAGCAATATAGAAAAAATGATACCTACTCTCGATTTGGGACCTTATTTAGCCGGCAACATTGAGGCGCGGGATTCCTTAGCAGCCGAATTACGAGATATCCAAGAGAATATTGGATTCTATGTTGTCGTTAACCATGGTGTACCTGAATCACCTATTGAGAAAGGATATCAGGCATTACGCCAATTTTTTTCTTTGCCACTGAAAGATAAACTAAAGATCAAAATAAATAAAAGTTCTGTAGGGTATGTACCTATTCGTTCGACCGTCTATGTGACATCAAAATTCAACAAGAACACCAAGAAAGACCTGAATGAGACTATTACTATAGCGCGGGAACGGTCTGCTGACGATCCTGATATTCGTAAGGGGTTGAGGTTTGTAGGTCCCAACCAATGGCCTGAAGGATTATCTGAATTTCGCAATGCCATGATTGGTTATCAGGAGGCGCTAGCGACGCTTGGTTATGCAATGCTACCTCTTTATGCGCTAGCCCTTGATTTGCCAGCTAATTATTTTGATCCGTTTTTTACTAGACCTACTTGGTGGACCCGAAACACTTACTATCCAGCCGTAGAGCCAGATAATAATCAATTTGGAATTTCCCCTCACTCGGACCACGGCTTTATAACCTTACTCCCGATGTCTAACGTGGGTGGTTTAGAGATTCTGAGTCAGGATGGTAGCTGGATTCCAGCGACACCAGTAAAGAATGGAATAATTATCAATACTGGAGAGTTTTTAAATCGTTGGTCAAATGGACGGTTTTTAGCGACACCGCACCGCGTGACTCCTCCAGTTGCGGATCGGTATTCAATGGCAATGTTTTTTAATCCGAACCCAAATACGCTTGCGGTGCCTTTTGAGTCTTGTGTATCTCCCAAGTACCCAGCCATATTCGACCCAATAACGATGATCGACTATATGTGTTGGTATATAGATAGCAATTACAAACAGGAAGCGGGCGGTATTCAGAGTTGATGTTTAACTAACAGTTTTGTACCAGTCGAGAATTTCCTCGCCCGTCATCATGCAAACATTAGGTTTAGAAAGAATATAGTCATAGAGTTCTGCAAGATACTTGATGCGGTGAGGAGCTCCGCTTAGAAATGGGTGCACACTGATCGCCATTACGCGAGTGTGCTCGGCCCCTTCCTCATACAGTCGATCAAAGTGATCAATGCCTCGCCGTAAGAGGGTGTCCGAAGTATGATGTTGGAGTGCCATCATAGGAATGTCATTAACCTCAACAGTATAAGGCACAGATATCAGTGGACCAGAAGTTGTAGCAATCTCCACGGGCTGATCATCTACCACCCAATCAGCAAGGTATTCAATGCCTTCTTCAGCTAACAAATCTGGGGTTTCAAAAGTTTCAGTCAATCCGGGGCTTTCCCATCCGCGTGGAGGTTTGCCAGACACTTTGCGAATAGCTTCAATGGTATCGCGGATGGCTTGTCGTTGATCCGGGACCTTATGCATCGGCCCCTGTAAGAAGCCATGGCCCATAATCTCCCAATTAGCATCTAGTGCTGCTTCTATAATTCGAGGATAGGTTTCGCATACTGAACCATTAGTAGCTAGCGTTGCCCGTTGTCCTGTGGCTTGGATTGTCTCGAGTATTCGCCAGAAACCAACACGCATCCCATACTCATGCCATGCCCAATTAGCTAAATCAGGAACCAAAGGCTCCCCGCGGGGTGGTGACAATACTGTACGGGGCATTGGGTAATCAATTGACCATTCCTCTACATTAACGATAGTCCACACCGCTATTCGACCATTATCGGGCAGTGGCAGTCGAGGGCGATCAATGATTGCGCTGTAAGGTAGACGTTCGCGAGGACTCATAGGCGCTGGCATGATTTTTATTCTCCCCATCCTGTTTCGAGTAGGTACTCGTCAAAAGTTAATAGCCAAGGAAATTCTTCTCGCAGCGCTGTGACATCAATTGGATCAATGTTGTCCCTGTACCAAATAGTAGCAGTAAGGGCCATTGGGGTCGCAGACGCTGCGAATTCTTCCCAAGGTGTTTGTCGGTAAACGACAGGTTTATTTATAATACGACTAATAGCAGCCGCGATATCCTGATAGGTCGCGCGATCACTCGCAATTGAGCGTGATAGCCCAAGCCACTCGGATGGGTTGTCAAAGGCTTCTGCAACAAAACGTCCAATGTCTGAAGGAGCTATGAATACCCGTTCGAATTCTGGTGCTTGAGGACCACTAAATTCGCCTGCCTGGGTATCTGTTCGCCACGTTTCTATAGTGCTCATGAAAGTGGCTGGACGAACTATAGTGTATGGAATATTTAAGGATTTAATATGATCCTCAATAACTATTTTGCTTTCAAATTGTGGGACACCAGTTCTGAGTGGTGCTTTTGCCGCAGAGGTGTAGATAAAATGTTGTACATTTGACCGTTTAGCCGCATCAGCAAAGGCTTTGCCCTGTCTAATTTCTCCATCGATGCCCACACCCCGGTGCTGTTGCACGGAGAAAGCCCCATAAGCCCCCTCCAATGCTTTGTCTAACGATGTAGGGTCATCAAAGTCCCCTTGTATCATTTCTATACCTAACGCTTGTAGTGCTTGAGATGTTTTGCTACTAGCGTTTCTTGTGAGCCCTTTAACGCGGTAACCACGTTGCACTAACTCTCGAGCAACTGCCCCGCCCTGAGTTCCGGTAGCACCTGATACTAAGATTATCTGGGACCCATGATCAGACGGCTGCGTCCAACCGTTTGCCGTGAAGAGGCTCAACAAGAGCAAAATAATAAGTTTATTTGGTTTCATAAAATATCTTTTTAATTGTGATATTTCCGTCAAACTAACGTCCACTTACATTAGCATTTTTCAAGGCAGTAATCCGTTGCTAGTTTCTTAAAAAGACAAGTGATGATCAGGCTATCTCATGCCTGAAACCCGTGATTGCCGGTAGCATGACCAGATTAATTGCTGAGCAAGTGTTTTTTTGCATTAATGCACTAAACGAAAACGCTGAACCCGTTCTCCCTGTTGGACTTCTCCAGTATATAAATTTCCACTGGAATCGACGTCAAGCATATGTAAGCCATGAAACTGGCCTCCGTTATCTCCGGCACTACCAACACGGCTCACAACGGTTCCATCATCACGATTAAGAATCCAGATGGTATTGTTTTGGATGTCGGGAATAATTAAAAAACGCTGTTCAGCATCGTGGGAGAAAGCAACCCCACCGGCAGAGCCTCGTTGACGGGTAGATGGTGCTAAAAAAAACTCTTTTTGAAATTCACCTTGCTTAGTGAAAACCTGAATTCTATTGCCACGCCGATCCGCCGCATATACGAAACCGTCATTTGAAATTCCCAACGTCACATGTCCCCTAAAATCCTGGGGTATTGTTTCTATATCTCTGTCGGGCGATTCGCTTGAATAAAACTCAACGCCTCCTGTGTCCGTACTAACCACACCGATTTCACTGAGTGGTTTGCCGTAAGCCCCCCAGCCACGCTTGAACTCAAGAGTATCCATGTCATAGACCAGCACACGTCCATTAAGATAGTTGTCAATGGTGTAAAGTTCTCTCAGAGTTTCATCGGCTCGGATTTCCTCTATTCGGTCTACAATCATTTGTGTCCCTGGAGGATATTTACCTTCGGGGGGTGAAGCTTCTGGAATCCGTTCAATCGTACCCACCAACTCTCCATCTAAAGTAAATTTGCGTACGGTATCGGAACCAATCCAAACATATCCCTGATGATCCACCATCATGCCGTGACCTTCCTGAGTGTCCCATGACCGAACTACATTGCCTTCTACATCAAACATAATCACTGTTGGCGGAGCCACACAGCATTCTGCTACAGGAGGATCAAGCTGGGCATAGTTTTCTGTATTGTTAAGATTGCTTGGCCGATTTAGCACCCAAATATTGTCTTCGTGATCTACATATAAGCCTGTTACTCCCTGCATCCACCACTGATCAGGGAGGGGCAACTTGGGCCATTCTGGATCAAACTTATATTGTACGTTCTGAGCTTGAACGTTAATGGCTAAACACAAGCAGCCGAAACTAACACCTATGGCGATAGCTTTTGTAGTATTCATTTAATATCTCCTGAAGAAAGGTAGTTGATCAGCTGCCGTTATGGTTTTGTTTCGAGCAGTTCTGAAAGTACAAGTTATTGACAGATAAATTCTGCGAGTTCGAAGGTTCTACATGGTTCCGTACCTTACGGGTTATTTTTTACGTCTATATAGGTTCCATCCGGAAGCTCCACTGCTTCGGTCCACATTGAATGCGTGTTGGGACGTCTATCAGGGTTCCCAATAATGGTTACCCGATCCCCAGGCTTAAATGTATCTTTATTCCAACGAAGCTCCCCGTAAAGATCCTGAACACTCTGAAACTCACCTGACCAGCTTTCGATCTTTCCTTGCCTATTTGTAACGTCCAGAAAGATTCCAACATGAGGATTTATAAATTGCCATTTAGAAACAGTGCCCGTGATGGAGATTGATCTTGTTCTGTCATAGGCGGAGTTAGCATGATGTGCTTGAGCCCCTGTGAGCATGCTTAAAAAAAAGAGAATGATAGGTGCAACTAAAGAGATATTGATTTCCTCTGATGCCATTAGTTTTTTGAGTGTTGCAACACTCACTCAGGTCTCATTTCTGGCAAATCAGACAACATTAGTTCCTGACATACAAACTCTGCGAGTTCGTACTCTTTTTTTATGAAGTTTAGTGTGCCGGTAAGTACACCCTCATAGGCGATAGGATCATGGATAGATACTTCATTTTCCATTGTTTCATCATCGACACGTCGAATGCGTTCAATAATGCTTATTTCATCGCTAAATGGATGACCGAGACGGTCAATCCATCGCTGTTGATTTTCTGATTCCCAGCCTAATATGTGCCTAGTTTCAATAACTAGAGTATCTCCTTCATAGTGTCCAATGGAGTAGCCGTTCCAGCTATGAAGAGGTACTTCTGGAAAATCCCTTCCATCCATATAGACAATTCGCCAAAAATTACCAACCTCAAATAGCATCACAACCCGGTTAGGAAGCTGTAGTATTTCAAAAGGTCTGGGGCGGTAATAGGTTGCTGGAAAACCCATTGGGAAACATTGAATTTCAGCAGCATTTGACGCAGTTGCTGATGCGGTTCTTGGTCCATGCAGCGGCTTAGATAGGTTAAAACGTTCTTGTGCCCAAGGGGTCATGGGGGGAGCAGGGACGAGGGAAGAGTTTCCTGAAAAATTTCTTTGCCAAACACCTGATAGATCAGGAGTTGACTGTGCGTTAGATACGCTTCCGTATAGATAGAGTAGAGTCCACAGAAAAAAATCGGGTAGTTTTTTTAAAAGCATTTATTTAGTCCGGTGCACTTCTTACGTCAACTTCTTTGCCATCAGCAAAGATGACGATTCTTGCACTCATCGTAGTATCACCAGTTTTAGCGGGATGGCCAATCAAAGTAATTTGATCACCTGGCTTAAAAGTGTCTTTATTGAATTTAAAGTGTCTATAAAGATCGAGAGTCCCTTGGAACTCTGCTGACCACTCTTCAGTTTCTTCGTTTTCATTTGTCATGTCGAGCCACAGGCCAGCATGTGGATTGATAAACTGCCATTTAGAGACAGTTCCAGAGATGGTGATATTCGTTGATCTATCATAGGCGGAGATAGCATGATGCGCCTCGATTGAAACGCTGGCCATAGTTGTAAGCATGCTTATGGCTATAAAAAGACCTCGTTTTTTCACTTATGCCTCCCCCATTAAATATTTTAAGTGATTGTTACAAACACAATGCAGTTAAATTTTTTGTTTATTTAATTTTGAATAGAACGTTTATTTATTTCAACTCAACTTCATTATACTACTTGACCCAAAGGCTCAAGCAAGAGAAGCTTTATTAAGTAACGTTAAGAAACAAGTAGTTCATAGGGAGAAAGCATGTCGGGAATTAAGAAAATAATGGTTGAAGCATCCCGTTTCCAGATGGCATACGCGCTATTGCGAATCACCCTGGGCGTTAATATGTTTTTTCACGGGTTCATGCGGATTATCAGCAATACGGGTGCCTGGGTTGACAGCCAGGTAGGCTTATTTACGGATATAGCAGACCCTTCTTTTCTTCCTACGTTATGGGTTACGGCTTTTTTGTGGATTTTGCCTTATTTCGAAATTGTGTTTGGAACCCTATTGGCTTTAGGGCTGTATACCTACTGGATGTCTGTTACCGGAGCGTTAATGATCCTGGTCCTGATATTTGGCAACACAACTCGACAGGCGTGGGGGACAGTTGGTAACAACATGCACTATACGATCTACTTTTGCATTTTAGTTGCCGCACACCCTTATGATTGGCTATCGATAGATTCATGGCGATCGTCTAAGGATTGATTGGTAACAACATGCACTCTATTCGAAGTCACGTTACCTCATAGTTATCTGAGTTCAGGTTCTAGCGATTGAGGATTCATGACGCTGAAGCGGCTAACTAGTCCGCTTAATGTATATACAACAATATCAATAGGTTTTTTACGTGTCTGAATCCTTCTCGACGTCACAAACTAAGATGGCTCCTAGCTCGGGCAGGCCCGCCGTGTCGGATAGAAGAAGAATGCTGCATATCATTGCAGGGCCCGCTGTTTTTCTTGCCCTCGCTGTATCGCCAATTTGGGGGTTGCCCTATGAGATACGATGTAGCGTTGGGCTGCTTGCTTGGATGGCGTGGTGGTGGATAACCAGGCCTGTTCATCTTGCGGTTACCGGCTTTCTTCCTCTAGCCACTGTTGCTCTTTTTAATTTTGTACCTATCAATCGGATTTTACCGGCTTATGCATCGGAACTTGTAATTTTGCTTTTGTCTGCAAATGTTCTGACTACCTGTTGGACGCGGTGGGGACTAGATAGACGTATTGCCCTTGTTTCATTGATTGGGGTTGGTACTAATACAACACGGCAAATTATGTCTTGGTTTGCTATCGGGATGATACTTAGCGCGTTCCTGCCTAATACTATTGTTGCTGCGACTATGATTCCCATCGTTGTTGCCATGTTGAAATTTATCGGCATTGAGGACTTGTGGGAGAGCAATCTCGGTACTGCATTAGTTATAGCGGTTGCATGGGGGACTAGCGCAGGGGGGGCAACAACCCCGCTCGGAGGGGCGCCCAATCTACTCACGGTTGAATATATTCAGCAGATGGTTACTGGAGAGGAATTTCTGTTTGTAACCTGGGTAACACGCTTTTTGCCTCTAAGTCTTGCCGTCATGATAGTGACGTTTGTTTATGTGCGGTTCGCATTTAAACCAGAAATTACAGAGATAGCGGGTACTCGCGACTTCTTTTTGTCCGAGCTTAAGTCTCTTGGTCCAATGAGCAGTCAGGAAAAGTGGGGCTTCTTTTTGTTTGTAGGAGCTGCACTTCTTGCATTCAGCCGCCCCTTATACTTTGAGTTGATACCCTCGTTAACGCCAGCCTACGGATTTCTGTGCTTTGCAATCATTTGCTTTCTTGTCCGTTCGCACGGAGAACATCTCATGACTTGGGAGTATGCCCAGGGCAAGATGATGTGGGGACTATTTTATCTGTTTGCCGGTGGCACGGCTTTGGGACGAGTGCTCACCGAGACTGGAACAGCAGGTTATATCGCTGAGGCGCTATTACCGTATGCTAGTGAAGGCGGATTTTTTGCTGTCTTCATCTTTGCTGGGCTGACCTTGCTGATGACTCAAATCACGAATAATACAGCTGCTATTGCTATTACTGTCCCTATCACAATTAGCACTTTCCAGAGCTTGGATTTAAATCCCCTACCATTCGTTTACATTGTAACAACGATAGGAAACTGTGGGTTTATGCTGCCAACCTCAGCCGGGGGGCCAGCAGTTGCCGCCGGTTATGGTATCAACCTTAGAACCATGGCTATCAAGGGTTTTTGGGCTTGCCTGATTGCACTGATATCTGTGGTAATAGTGGGCTATTTGTTATCTATGTATTGGCCTGCTTTTAGTACGACTTGAGGTAGTTGGTTTTGCGTCGGGCTATACTTGATTTTAAATTTCAATGTCTAGAGGTCTTGTTCCTAATCCTTTCAGGGGAAACAATAATGAAAAATACCCGTAAACTAATTTCGATTATCTCACTGCTGGGCACATTGATGGTGTCTGCAGGAGCAGGCGCCCAAGATGGTTTGATCTACCATACGGAGGGCATCTCCGGATCAAATATTCCTGTGACGTACCATTTGGTTTCAACTGATGATGGACTGCTCACTCCTATTGGGCTTCGTAAACCAGCCGGTGATGGACCCTTTCCAGTTGTCTTGTTTTCCTCTGGAAATGGTGGCGAAGGGTACCAGTATGTAAAGGACTATAGTCATAATCGTGGTTGGACACTTGAGCAGTTCCTTGCAGCTGGCTATGCAGTTGCTTGGTTGCGTTATCGTTCTGAGGTAGAGGTTCCTGTATATGGTGGAGCGTCGTTATTAGCTCAGCCTTGGTCGGGTCGACCCGTATTTAATAGGTCTCCTTTGGAATACGAGGATGCTATTAGAATTATCGATTATGTTCGAGCCCTTTCTTATATTGATTCCGATAGGGTTGGATGGATGGGTGTTAGTCATGCTGGTGAAATGCTCATGAAAATAACAAGTATCTATGATGGGCTAGCTGCTGGAATAGCATCTGAGCCAGCTTCTGCTGGTTTTATGGCGCGTGGCGAGGTTGCATCGCTTCCCGAAATTGGCTCAGACGAATATGGCCAAGATGGAAAATCATCACTTGAAACAGAAGAGAATTATGACGCTGAGAGACTCCAAGCAGCAGTTAAAGCAACGCATGAAGCTATAGACCGAGAAACTGCTATGGCACGGATCGACTCCATCGATACTCCAATATTTGTTCAAGGTCGAAGTCGAGATCACAATCAGCCAGTGTTTCGAGTCAACTACGAGCTTCTTTCAGAAGCAGGTAAAAATGTGGAATGGAAAAGCTATGACCATGACGTACACGGTTTTGTTTATGTGTGGCGAGATAATTCTGGCAATTACGCGCCAGATGACGTACAGCGAGAGGCCATTTCTGATTCTATAGAATTTTTCGATCGTCATATGAAATAAAAGTGATTGCCAAGTTATTGGAGTGAGTGCCATGATAAAAAAAGTAACCGAAAAGTTTGCGTCTACACGAAGAGAATTCATCTCTACGATGTCTGCTCTTGGCGTTTCCGGTCTGGGATCTAGTTCATTATTGGCTCAAACCCAGATGCCGCAGCGACCAATACCTGGAAAAGGAGAGTCTCTTCCTGTGATCGGACTTGGGTCGAGTAAGGTGGTCTCTCAAATCTCTTCCAACGGCATGGATCCACTTGCTGCAGTGTTGCGGACACTTCGTGATAACGGCGGTAGTGTGGTTGATACATGGCCTAGAAATCCCGAAAATGATGCTGGACTTGGCCAGGTTTTGAGTGCGCCAGATCTTCGTGATGCTCTGTTTGTGACAACCAAGATCGATCAAGTTGGCAAGGAAGCTGGGATTGAGCAATTTCGTCAAACGCAGAGACTATATCGCAGAGACACTATTGATCTCGTTCAGATTTTTAGCTTAATTGATTTAGATACGCAGTGGGAAAACTTAAAACAATGGAAGGCAGAAGGACACGCTAGGTACATTGGTGTGACCGTTTCTGAGTATCGACTTTACGAACAACTCGAAGAGTTTTTAGGTAGGGAAACTCCTGATTTTGTCCAGATGAACTATTCTATTACAGAGCGTCGAGCAGAAGAACGGCTGTTACCTTTGGCAGAGGATATGGGACTTGCTGTCCTTCTCAATCGTCCCTTTATGAATGGAACCTACTTTCAGAGTTTGCAAGGACAGCCGCTCCCAGATTGGACTGAGGAGTTTGATTGCGAAAGCTGGGCTCAGTTTTCTTTAAAGTACATACTTTCTCATCCAACTGTTACGTGCGTACTTACGGAAACCAGCAGTCCTGATCATATGATGGAGAATGCTAGAGCGCCGCTTGGACGCATGCCTAATGCCGAAGCCAGGGAGCGCATGAAGATTTTTATTGATCAGATCTAAAAAAATTCTAGCGTAAAAAGATCTTCAGCGGGCAAGCGAAGCTGTTGCTAGGTAGATGCATTTAAAAAGCGTGTGCTGCTATTTTCTTTGGTTAATGCAATTTCACATGCTTTAAAAATAGCTGATAATTTATCAATAAGCTTAATTTAAAATTTTGGAAATTATAGATGCCAAATCTTCTAGTCGGAGAAAATCAGGTTGAGTATGAGCAGAAAGGAGAAGGGCAAAATTTAATTTTGTTGCCAACTCTTCTGGCAGAAATGACGGTTTATGATGATGTTATTGATCATTTAAGTAGCCAGTTTCGTGTTACTCGCATAAATTTTCCTGGCTTTGGTTCATCATCAGGCCCAATTGGCCAAACAATTGAATCATATGCAGATTTAACTGCAGCGATAATAAGGACTTTGTCTTTGCCGGCGGACACCAATTTAATTGGCAATGGGTTTGGTGGTTTTGTTGCTAGTACTCTCGCGATTCGTCATGGGACCATCTTTAATAAACTAGTATTGGTTGATACGGGTCCTGGGTTCTCTGAACCAGCTAAAGAAGCGTTAAGACTTTTAGCAAAGAAGGCGATAGATGAAGGAATGAGCTCAGTTCTGGACGCCGCTATTAAAAGGATGTTTCCTGAGGATTTTATTGTCGAGAAACCATTTGTTATAGAGCGGCGACGGCGTTATCTAGCAGAGGCTGACCCATGTCTGTTTGCGAATGCTGCACTAGCACTCACGTTTTTAGATAATCGGCCAAAGTTAAATCAAATTCATAACCCTACATTGATTGTGGTTGGCCTTGCTGATGAAACGACACCACCCGCTCTGTCATATGCACTTAAGGCGGGAATTTCGGGTTCAAGTCTTAAGGAACTTCCAAGGATTGGGCATTGCCCACAACTTCAAAATCCAACAGATTTTTTAAATGCTGTAATCCCTTTTTTAACTTCTTAGAGTTAAATTCAAGTCTGATAGTAAAGCGAAGGTATAATGATTAGTAACAGAGAACTAGGACTTTGCTGAATGAGATTATCTAAATTTTTTGCTGTATTTCTCCTCATGGTGGGATTTGGGATTTCAATGCAACCGGTACAGGCTCAACCGAACTTAGACAATATGTTTCTTGATGAAGATACAGATTCCTTCGATCCGGGTTTGCCTATAGGTTCTGACTTTCCAGTTATACGGGCAATATATAGGGGTCAGGAGATTAATGACATTCAAGGGTTTTATGAGGAGAAAGGGCTTGTTGTTTTTGCAATTCGCTCCGTTGACTGGTGACCCTTTTGTAGAGCGCAACTCGGGCAGTTGCAAAATTATGTGGGAGACTTCGAAGAGGCTGGCATTGGTATAGTTGTCGTAACTTATGACTCACCAGAGCTTCAGCAAGAGTTTGTTAATGCAGGCAATTTAACCTATCAGTTTATTGCTGATATTGATGCTACGACCATGAGTGCATTAGACATACTGAACGAACAATACTCACCAGGAGATCCTGCTTATGGAATTCCTCACCCTGGAGTATTTGTGATTGACTTGAATAATAAAATCGTTGGTAAGATATTTATTGAAAGTTTTCGAGAACGTGTGGATGGCGAAGGCACATTAAATTACGCATTAAAAATGTTAGAGACAGAAAACTGATTGGATTAATATGAGTCCTTCGTGGAGTCCTCCTTGAGGGGATTTAGCCTCCTATAGATCCTTCTGAAATAAATCTAAAGAGGGGTAAGGTAGAAGAATGCCTCGCGTTCCTGTCTTCATATAGATGGAGAGGTTGTAGATCACATGAAACAATGGTGATGTAGCTCAGCTGGTTAGAGCGGCGGATTCATAACCCGCAGGTCGGTAGTTCAAGTCTACCCATCACCACCATTTTCTTATTAAAACAAGTAACTTATACTTTTTCTTCTTTCCTAATTGTTAGTTATATTGGTCTCTTTATATATCTGATATGCCCTGAAATAATCCAAAATTCCCTGGTTCTTTCAAAGACATGAAAAATTTCTAAGCTATTGATTAATAAAAGTTTTTCTGATGGTTTTCTTTGTAAGCTTCAAAAGATTTTCAAGAGGTTTAAAAATTTATCTTTTTAAATATAAATCGAACTAATAAGAGATAGCCTTAGTAAGTAGATATACTTCCAGAATAACGCACGTTCATGGAGGCTCCACTGCGTAATTGAGCCGATGCCGTTAATCAACAATCCCAACGCCGATATTTTAGCCGCTGAGAATTTGCGGCGTGATCTGTTTGGCTTTGACAAGTATCGCGGTCAACAGAAAGCAGTCATCACGGCTGCGTTGGCTGGGCGGGATAGTCTTGTTCTGATGCCTACTGGTGGCGGCAAGTCCCTTTGCTATCAGATTCCTGCCCTTGTACGGGAAGGCATCGGCCTGGTGATCTCTCCGTTAATTGCATTAATGCATGATCAGGTTCGTGCGTTGCAAGAGTTAGGTGTCGCAGCTGAATTTTTGAACTCAAGCTTAAGTCATCAAACGCAGCAAGCGATTATCAAGCGCCTACGCGCTGGACAGTTAAAGCTGTTATACCTCGCCCCGGAGCGTCTAATTCAACCGACGATGCAAGCCCTGTTGCGTGATTTGTCGGTGTCGATCGTTGCGATTGACGAAGCACACTGCGTTTCTCAATGGGGACATGACTTTCGACAGGACTATTTAACGCTAAATCAATTGGCGGTATTACTCCCAGGAATTCCGCGTATGGCGTTAACGGCAACCGCGACACCGCTAATGAGAGCTGATATCACTACTCGGCTTGCACTCGATACGCCAATGGTTTTCGTTAGTGACTTCGATCGTCCGAATATTCGCTACATGGTTCAGACTAAGGTCGATGCAAGACGGCAGCTTCTGATATTCCTTGGAAGTCACCGTGGGGAAGCCGGCATTATCTATTGTATGGCCCGCAAGAAAACCGAAAGTATTGCTGAGTGGCTACGCCTGCAGGGTTTCGATGCGCTGCCATATCACGCTGGGCTATCAGCTGAACTGCGAGAGAATCATCAGCGCAGATTTATTAACGAAGATGGTGTTGTTATCGTTGCAACCATTGCATTTGGTATGGGGATAGATAAGCCGGATGTTCGATTTGTCGCACACCTTGATTTACCAAAAAGTATTGAGTCCTACTATCAAGAGACCGGTCGGGCAGGCCGCGATGGAGCGCCGGCGGACGCGTGGATGATATACGGCCTACAGGACGTTATTCGTTTACGACAGATGCTTGATGCCTCCAATGCCGAGGAGCAATACAAACGCCACGAAGTACAGAAACTGGACGCGCTACTGGGTTGGTGCGAAGTGACGTCATGTCGTCGCGAGCCTTTACTGCGTTACTTTGGAGATACGTCCAGTGATACCTGTGGAAACTGCGACAATTGCTCCACACCTCCAAAGACATGGGATGGTACGGAGGCGGCTCGGAAGCTGTTATCAGCTGTGCATCGGACGGGGCAGTATTTTGGGGCGGCACATGTTGTTGATGTACTGCTCGGAAAGACTACAGAGAAGGTTCAAAAAAACGGCCATGATCAACTGAGCGTATTTGGTATTGGTAGTAATATTGATTCCCAGGTTTGGCGTTCAGTAATGCGCCAATTAATAGTTCTGGATTATCTTAAGGCGGATCCATCACGATACGGAGGGCTTGTTTTGACTGAGCGGTGTCGCCCATTATTGCGTGGTGAGATTGCATTACAGTTGCGTGAGGACAACCAACGGTCAACTCTACGCAAACGCTCTTCAAGAAAAAACACAGGTGTATCAGACGCAGATAGCAAACTCTGGGAAGCGCTGCGTGAGTGTAGAAAAATCTTGGCTAAAGAACAGAACGTACCTCCTTATGTGATTTTCCACGATGCGACGTTAATGGAGATGATGGAGTATCGACCAATAACCTCCAAGGCGTTACTTGGTATAAGTGGTGTAGGGCCAAATAAGCTGGATCGCTACGGCGAAGCTTTCCTGGATGTCATTCGTAATGCGGCGCCAATTGCCTAGTCTCGAGCAATGGAGATTCCCACTTAATTCCTAAAAAGGAACCTGCACAGGTGCTTAATAAACACGGGGAGAATAGATGAACAATAGCGGACTAATAAATAATTTGATCCTGTTGAGCCTGAGCTCGATCGGGCAGGTTTATGCCCATCATGGTTCTGCGCCGCACTTTGATTCTAATGACATTATTAGCTTCAACGGTACCGTGACCCAGGTACGCTTCGTGAATCCTCATGCGGTAGTACATTTCGAAGTCAGCGAAGTTGATGGGTCAATAGTGGAGTGGCGTTGCGAGTTGTCAGGTGCTTCGCAACTCCAGCGGTTCGGCTGGTCACAAGATACGCTCGTGGCCGGAGATGAAATTCGGATCGTTGGTTCGAGAGCACGGCGCGAAGCAAATCACTGCGACACCCAGTCGATTCACCTTGCAGATGGAACTAACCTCAGTCGTGACGTCTATATTCAGGGAACGATCAGGAAGTCACGTATTGCAGACTCTATCGACGCTACGTCTAGGCCACAGTATCTCCAGAATGGTCAGCCAAACATTAGCGGTAGATGGATTGTTCGTGAAGGAAACGGTAATACTCTGCCTATGCCTACCGAAGCGGGTCTGCTGGCCGCAGAACGCTACGATATCCGTTTTGATAATCCTTCCATTCGCTGCGAAAGCGGGAATATCGTTTGGGACTGGGCACGCCAGGCCCATGTCAACGATATACGGCAGGAGGGCAATCAGATTCTGATTCGATACGGTTATCTCGACCTAACGCGAATAATTTATCTTGACGTCGAAGAGCATTCGGAATACTTAATTCCAAGCCTTGAAGGTCATTCTATTGGGCGTTGGGATGGTGACTCACTAGTCATCGATACGATCGGTTTTTTGCCATTGGTCTTCATTCCTCGAGAATCAGTCATGACCAGTGCAGAAATGCACGTTGTCGAGCGGATTAGTTTTGACAATGAGTCGAGTATGCTCGTCCGCGACTATGTGGTCACAGACCCGCTGTATCTGGCAGAACCTTACCGTGGCCAGGATATCGCGGACTTGGCCGCAACAGCCTATCAGCCATTTAACTGTGTGGACCTGAGTGGAGAGAACAATCGACGGCCTGATTAAGATCTAAATCTTTTTATAGATATACGCACAGTCGTACGTTTTAATTTTCATTAAATATACATTCCATAAAATCATGATTAATAGTATTTTTATGTGTAAATTATGAGATTTTCACGGAATATAAAGAACGATCATTCTTTTATAAAAAATTATAAAAAATGGTTTGAGACTGCACTAAATATCTGCCTAAAATCAGTACTGATCCAATCCTTCTGTTAGCTCAACCCGAACTCCTGAAGGGTCTGTGAATGCGGCAACCTTAACTGCGATGCCCTCGATCTCGCGAAATTCGACATCGAACTCAACACCTTTTTCGACAAGGTTTTGATAGAAAACTTCCAGATTGTCAATTTCAAAACCAATATGATCTAAAGATCGGCCACGGGTCGCGGCCGTGTCTGAGTTAGCCCATTCTCCTGATGGGAGAGCGAAGCTCATATTCATTCCTGGTACATTTGTCGTAGTCTCAATTCTGCCACGTGGGCGAATATCGAGATTAAAAACATCAACGTACCAATCGAGCAACTCCACAAACATAGGTGTGCGATAGTGAATGTGATAACCAGAGACTTCTACGTGCAAGCCCTGATCTTCTTGAAGCTCAACCCATATACCATCCGGCATAGTTACATACCCGTTTGGCACACCCTCAGAACCAATAAATTCTCTGTCAACTGTATAGCCAGCTGCTCGCCAATCTGCTAAAAAATCTTCAATATTGCGTACTTTGAAGCCAATATGATCCATTACTGAACCTGCTGTGCCCCCACTAGAGACGCCTTCCTCTAGGATGATAAAAAAATTAGGAAATCGAATAGCTGTTAGTCCTCTGTCAGCTAATCCGCTTTGCTGGCTTACGACACCACCAAAGTGATCAACCCAAAGTTTGGTATGAAGTTCTGGATCGGTAACTTTTAGATGAACGTGACCAAAAGTAATGCCAGCATCACTTGGTATCGCAAGTTGTCCATAGCTTGGGGAAACAAAAAAAATCAAGAAAACCCAACTAATTAGTCTCATGATCAATCCTCCTAGATTACCGTAGTCTTATTTATGCTTTTATTAGATACAGATTGTATTGCATTGATACCGAATACAGCCATACAAGGATCAGATTACATCTTAAGACTTTTCAGCGACTAATTGTGCAAGTGCTGCAGTACGACCATCAGGATCTTTAACAAGACCTTCACGATAAGAAAGAATTTTGAGTTTTCCAGCCGCATTATAAAGTGATTTAGGCGGAATTCGGAACTGAGGATTTTTTGGGCCAATAACGTCTTTATTTGTAACTAGATGTTCTTCTACAATCAGGTACCCGCCTACTTTAAGAGTCCTATAAAGGTTTTGGATTAGAGATAAGTTGGTATATCGAATCACAACTGCAAGGTTGTATTTATCATCCACAAAATGATTATTTTGATTCTCGGCATCTCCACAATCTTGATGGAAACAAGCGATAGACAATTCTCTCGTATTTAATTTTTTTTCTAAGAGCTCAAGAGCAACCTCTGAAATATCATAAGCATCAACTTGCCAGCCGTGTTGCGCTAGATAGATAGAATTTCTACCGGTTCCACATGCAATATCTATTGCCCGTGACCGGTTTGTGCTGTTTTGTAATTTAGGTAACCATTCAGTTAGTAGTGCACTGGGATGGGTGCGGGTTCCATACGCACCCTTCAGGTAACGTTCATTCCATTTTTTTTGACTAGATTGATTCATAAAAGACGATATTATTAAAGAATAATTATTAATTAGTTTTTGTATTCTTATTGTCGATATTTTAGTTAAAAGAAGTTAACCAGATAGCATGATAAATCATCCAAATGATTAACTGATATATTACTTTTATGGTTTATATTTTTTAATCGATCTGGGTTTTTTGCAAGTAGTTTTTGAAATGTATGCAGAAATTTAAGTGGAGTTTTAGCCATGGATTCAAAATATTTTTTACCGATGTTTTTTGTTAGTGTCATCCTCTGGACTGGTGTAGCCATTAAGTCTTACGCAGCAGAAGCTGACTATTTTATATTGCCAGCTTTATCAGCTCAGAGCATCCCAGCCGATATTCATGAAGATTCAAGAGCTCGTCTTCCAATGGTTAGTAGAGACAACCTGAATGTAACCGGACAAAATGCTTTTGATACTTATGTGACGTCTGGAACAGGCTATGAAACCGGTCTGCGTGGGCCTATCGGTATGTTGATGAATAGTCCTGTTCTTGCTGAAGCCATGTTCGATGTCCGTAATCGTGTGCGTTATGGTTCTGCAAAGAATCAACGTCTCACTGAATTGACTATTATTACGACAGCTCGCGAGGTAGATAATCAATATATCTACACAGCCCATGAACCTGCAGCCAGAAGAAATGGATTAGAGCAGGAAATTATTGATATTGTCCGGTTCCGTGAACGATTAGATGATTCCATTGAGATTTCTGGACTTGGTGAAGAAGAAAGCATAATCATACAAATTACACGGGAAGCCATAAATGAAGAGAAGGTTAGTTCCGAAACGTTTGCGAAAGCCGTTGAGGTCTTTGGTAACGAAGGTGTTATGGATTTAGTTGGTTTAATCGGTTATTACAATTTTATGGCAATAACTATCAGGTCATTTGATATACACAGGCACAACGGTAGTGATCTTTTGCTTCCGATAAAGCGCTAGTAGCTAATGATGGTTGGTTGGTGTGCCGCCAATTACCGGAACACTAAATTCCGAATGCAAAGATACGTGATTCTATCGATTCACGGGGCGCCGCATTTGCATCGGTATTTTCTATATCTACAGCCGTGTGGAGACACCAGCGTGCTCTTCCATCTTCTCGGGAGTCGTATGTCTTGATTAAAAGAATCTCATCTGGAGTCATATTTGGGAAATATATCCATCGCTGATTCGGGTCAAAACGAACAACAATGATCTCTCCTATACGATCTTTTGATCTGCGTTCTGCGTAGATTAAAGTTTCTGGAGCGACACTTTCTGCATCGCAAACTGCTAAAGGAAAGGACTCAATCTGTTTGATTGGACGCCATAGATTTACGATGCAAAATGGTTTTTCCATTAGCTTTTCAGCGTCAGAGCCCATGAAATCCCGTAGTCGTTTTGGAGCGGAATGGGGCGTATAGTCGTTGTGTATAACGGTTGTAGGTTCCCGGCTGTTTTTTTCTTCTCGGCGTTTGCTGTCCCCAGAACGTAATGTATGGTCAAAAACATAAGCGCTATTAGCACCTGTCACGTTTAAAATCATTTCTTTGCATTCGGCTTCATAGGCTTTTCTTCCTAGCTCAGCGTCATACAAATCTTCAACTGCAGTTGTACGTTCGACCAACTGGAAGCCCTGCTTATCAAGGGAAAAAGATTCTTGAAGTTTACGTCCATTCAGTATATCGACAGGCTGTTTGTTATAAGTGCCTGCTAATTCTAGTCGAGCTTCCGCGCCACCGACCGACGCTTGATATATTGGTTTTGGGCTGTTTTTAGCTAGGAAGGTTAGAATTCCACGAGCGTTCATAGGCGTAGTTAATACGCTCACTGATCAGACCCAGGGGGGGCGTCCGGTCAGTCCAATTAGATTCACCATGCGTTGGCGAAATTCTTCATTGGGCAAGAGACCTTGACCCGCTTTTAAGTTATCTACTAGGTGAGCTGGGCTTGACGTCGCTTGAAGCGCTACTGTTACGGCAGGATGCGATAAAATAAACTTTAGGAAAAATTGTCCCCAGCTATAACAATCAAATTCAGTTGCCCAATCAGGTAGGGTCTTGTTTGCTACGTACGGGAATAGAGCACCTGCAACGAAGGGCCGATTGATAAAAACTGCCATTCCTCGATCCATAGCTAATGGAAGAATTACCTCTTCTGCTTTACGTTCGGCCACACTGTAATTGATCTGTATAAAGTCTAGTGGTTCACGTCGCATAATCTCGATGAAATCTTCATAAAGTTCCTCACGGGATGCAGTAATACCTATGTATCGGTAGATTCCCTGTGCTTTTCGTTCTTTGAGAATTGGCAGTTGAGTTTGCCAGTCAGCTAGGCTGTGAACCTGCATCAAGTCAATCTTCTCAACCCCCATTTTTTGGGGCGAAGCATTCATTTGTTGAATGCCTTGGTCTCGTCCATCTGCACGCACCTTAGTAGCGACAAATAAATTCTCGGGCAGGTTAATTTGTTGGGATAAATAACCGAAAGAAGCCTCAGATGGACCATAAGCTGGGGAGGAGTCAACGACAGTTCCACCATGTCGAAAGAAAAGTTCTATTACCTGTTTGAGTGGGTCGAGTTCCACGGGGTTATCAGCTACATTAAATGTGCGATAGGTCCCAAGCCCAATCACTGGCAGCAGTTCACCTGTTTTTGGAACAGCCCTTTGCATGAGCCCGCTCTGTGCATGGACTCGGGTTGAGGAAAGCGCTCCTAGCAGACACAGTTGACTAACATTCGCCAGAATTTGGCGCCTGGAAATCATGGATTAGCTCCTAATTAGTCTCGATGTTGGCGATATTCTTCGAGTCGTGTCTGAACAATACGCATTCGCTCACCAAACTGCCCGTTTCCGCCACCAACTTCTGTACCAGCAGAGTTTGTAATGAATGTCCATTCGATCAGGTTTTGTCCGAATCTTGATGGGCGCCCTAAGACCTGAACACGGTCCCCGGGTTTAAACTGATCAGTTGTCCAGCCTGAGCGCCTAAGATTAATGATACTGTCGCCTTCAGCCATCCACGACTCTATTTCACCCTGTTCATTTGTCACATCTAAATAGATGCGAGAATGAGGATTAACTGGTCGGAACTCAGTTACAACGCCTTCGATTTCTATACGTTCGTCAACTATATAGTGAGCGGCCGGATTGTGATGAGCCATTGAAGACATTGAGACCAATGCAACTCCGCTAATAATTATTAAGCTCTTACTGATCATGGTTGGTTCCTTTTTTACATCTCACCAGAGATTGATTCGCAGGGAGCGTCTATCAGGTTGACCTCAGGGGTGAAAACTCTAGTGCGTTCTAAGACAAGTGGTTCTCGAAACATTACAGGATCTATTAATGTGAACTGACCATGTAGTCGCGTTCCATCCTCACTGAGCGTGTATCGTTCTATAGCATGCGCATTATCTGCATTGTGAATATTCAATCCGTCTTCCGCTATGCTAGCAGCGATATTGACAGTATCTATGACTAGCGTAGAGCCCTCATACCAGCCAATTGAATGTCCTAATGCTGTGAACGGCTCATTCTCCGGGTGATCACGCCCATCCATATGAATTATTCGATCCGCTGCCAAATCTTCCGGTCGAATAATGATTTGGCTCTGAGTTTGCTCGATTAGAATTGGATCATTGTGGAGTAGTGTTCTAAACACCCCAAACAACTCGCATTGGATGGAAGGATCATCGGCATGGTCATAAACGGCCAGGTAATCTATTTGAGTTTCTGTATATAGTTCACGAATAGCTTCTCGATTATGGGTGCTTACAGCTGCTTGAATATCCAGGGCTGACAGGTTGTCATTTTCGGGAAGAAGGAGTTCACGAAGATACTCATAGGTTTCCGACGTGCAGTTGCAAGCAAACAGATCTTCGATTGTCCAGTCGGGGTGTTCAATAGCTGTTACCGTTGTACTCCACACGCCGCCAATAGCTGGTGGGGCTTCTTGTGCTACTACGACTCGAACATCTGGAAAAAATCCTACAGCTAAAATTATTAGTGCAAAATTACTTATTCGTAATAGGCGATTCTGTGTTCTAGGGGTATCAGTATGTTTCATTTTCTTTCCTCAACCATTATTCGAGCTGAACTTTAAGTGTTGCCCCTTTTGTAGAGATTAAGGGGACAATTTTCATTTACTGACTTCCGGATAACCCTGGCGTCCATGCTCCAGTGAATTCATCAGGTGTCCTAAGACGACCGTCACTGCTTATAGAAAAATCAGATTCAGGTTCCCCTGTCATAGGGTCTTCTTCGCCAACATACTCATAACGGGATTGAACTCTTGAGTAGTTACCTTCGGCATCACTTTCATATCTAACTCGCCTTCCAACCTCATCAAGCATCCCTAAAGACTGCTGGAACAGTCCCGGAGGTGGATAGTCATCCGGCACTGTTCCTTCGAGAACGTAGAGTCGATGATTAAGCATATAAAGTCCAATGAAGGAGCGAGACGCATCAGGGTGTAGGATCTGTATCTGATGCCCTGGCACCCCGTCCACTTGTCCAAAGGCATCATAAGTAATCTCGCCACTGTTGCGCCGACGAATATTCCATGCCTCGTAAGCAATGCTGCCTCTGATATCGCGAAAATGCCCTCGACCACTGCAAATATTAGGACTGACTATATCAGTCTCTGCTTCAATTTGACGGCAGAGAGTTATATGCGCTTCTTCAGCTGTCGTATAGTCGACGACGGTAATCGCATAGTGACTATTTCTACTTTGGGTGCTGTAGATTCGCGCTGGTATGGTAGCCCCCGACTCTGTGACATAGTTACTCTCAACTATCTTGGGTTCTCCTGGGAAGTTAACAACGAATTGGTCTTTCTCATTAACGTATTTGATCCAGCCTTGCGCATAAATAGTCCCAGAAAAAAACAGGCTAAGCGTAAGCGGCAGGAGTATAATTATTTTTAATAGATGCATGTTTTTCTCCTAAAAAGTTGGGCCAAACTGCTAGTCAAACTCTTTCTCTGAGCCATCATCCAGCGTTATGTAGCCTAGCAAACAACCTCTAGAACCATCTTTTAGTGGATGACATCTCATCTTGATGGCACCGCCGACCTGTATACTATCTTGGGCCCAACCATCCCGTCGAAGCTGGGTAATACTGGCACCTTCAATTGCCCAAAGTTTTGGTTCCCCATTTACATCCATGACCTCAAGGTATATCCAACTATGAGGGTTCATCCAGTGCATTTCACTAACGATACCTTCCAGAAATAACCACTCCGATTCCACGTAGTTGGCATGAGAGTGATGTCCCGATGCAATTGGATTAATCGCTATGAGGATGAATATCGTTAACGCACTCGTTATTCTTAATTTCATAGCCTTCTCCTTAAGCAATAGTTAGATTTTTAGTTTGGATAAATAGGTACTGTGACTTGGTCACCAAAAACGGATTGCAGCCCCGCAATGGCGCAGCCTTCATCGTCGTTACTGCCGCCAACACCGATAGCCCCTATCATTTGACCATCAACGACTATTGGTATTCCCCCCGGTTCCAGATGCCATCTAAATAAAAGCACAGAACGAGGCAGGCCATATGGTCTATTTGCTACCCCTGCTCCACGTATCGAGGTTGGTCCTCGACTTTGCAGCGCTGTTTGGGCTCGCAGCCTGGCAGCTTGGATACCATTGTTAACTTGTCCATCCATTCGTTCTCCATGAACAGGAACACCAGAGGGATCTAAAATGGTTAGTGACATGGTATCCCCACGTTCCGTTGCCCACGCCCGACAGGCCAAGGCCACATTTCTTGCGGCATCACCTGAAATTTGAGCTCCATTTTTAATGCCTGCTGCGGCAGCACCAGAAACTACGAATTCAGGAGGAAGGCTTGATGCTGGTGGTGATTCCACTGTGAAGCGGGGTACTGCAGCCACCATTGGTGTTTGTGGTCGTGGAATATCTTCAACCAATGGGGGTTGAGGTCCCATCACTTCAGTCATGGCCTTATAAGCGCAGATCTCATCACTCCAGCCTTCCGCAATTCTAGGAGCAGATCCACCAACGCCGATCGCACCGATTAGCTGATCATCCACAATGATTGGTAAGCCACCCGAGTTAGAAAACACACCGAGTTCTATTTGTTGCCACTCTTCATTTGGATTTCGAATTACTTGGTTCATCCTTTCTTTGCTTGGCCCACGTATTGTCAACGCGGTTTTTGCTTTCATTTCTGCAGTTGCAGTATTGACCCACATCTCCCCATCCATACGGTGCATGTAGACATCATTACCGTCATTGTCGAGGACATAAACACTGATCGAAACTTCTCTTTCTCTAGCCAGTTTTTCACAGATCATTGTAATACGTTCAGCTGTTTCGAGATTAATGGTCGTGCTATCAAGCATTGCTCGTGCTGCAGCTCCTGAAACCACGAACTTTGATGGCACGCTTTGTGCGCTGGCTGCTACAGCTATTACCAGTGTGGTAATTGAACAAAAGACGCTAGCCTTTAATATATGTCCATCCATTAATTTTCTCCCGTGGATTGTTCTGTTTTTCGACGTTAACTTGAGTAAGTGGCCAGAGATTTTTTTTAGCTTTTTAGCTCTGAGCCGTTGCAGTATTCAAGTTCACGAATTTTAGGCTATTGAATAATAAGACTAAACCTAGGTTAAATATAGCCCCTATTTATTGTTGGTCAGAGGCTGTTTTCCACCTTCACGGAACGCTTTTGATAGTTTATCTATAACATCGGGTACAGTTATAAGGTTCATCGCACGTGGGTTCCGAATACGTTTCCCCCATTTCACCTTACTTACAGTAGCATTGAGCTCCTTCTTTAAAGCTTCCGGGTACTTATCGACAACCAGATGTTGGCTTTTATAAGGTCCCGTACGACTTTTGTTGGATGTCGCATATAGGCCTACTACAGGTGTTCCAACGGCTGTAGCCATGTGAGCAGGACCGGAGTCGGGACAAAGCAAGACGGTAGTACGTTCTAACAAGGCTAGCAGCTGTTTTAGTGTGGTCTTGCCAATCAGATTAATTATTCTACCTTGGCAGTTATTTGAAATGTGTTCCCCGTATTTTTGTTCTAGTTTTGTTGACCCCCCTGTAAGAATAGTTTTAGCGCCATACTGGGATGAGACGTAGTTCACAATTTTCTCGTAATGTTCAACTTCCCAATTTCTAAAGTTCCGAAGGCGTTGTCCAGAACATGGACTGATAAGCAAAGTCGGCTCACTTTCATTGATGTATTTCAGTGCAAAAGCCCGATCTTCAGGTGAAATAGGAATATTCCATACTAATTCTTTTGAATTGATATTTAGGGATTTCACGAATTCGAAAAGACCCTCCATAACATGTTGTCTTGGAATAAAAGAAATATGCTCGTTACAGAAGTACCACTGATAGTCGCGAGCTCGACGACGGTCAAAGCCAAGACGAATTTTTGAAGGAATCATAAGGCTGACAAGATTTGCACGCATGGAAGCATGCATGTGCAGAACAAGATCAAAATTTCTGTGCCGCACTTGACTTAAAACATCGAAGTACCCTTTAAAACCCCGATTTTTATCTAGTACGATGAACTCAACGCCTTCAAGTCCAGAAAGAAGTTCATGCTCTATTTTTCCAATTACCCAGGTTAGCTTCGTATCTGGCCAGGCTTTTTGAATTGCACGGACAATAGGAACCGTATGGCACGTGTCTCCTATTGCAGACAGCCTGATGATACAAAGTTTTTTTGGAGGCAAATGGAGCTTAGATAACACAGTCATTGCTAGCTCTTAGAATTGGCAAATGATACTCCAATGAATCTAATTTCTATATGCATTCCTTTTATGTGTTCTGGTTAGTAACATCTATAGGTTCAAGTCGTTCTGAGATAATTTTGACTATAAAAGCTCTCTGCATAATTGAAGATCCAGATCGCCCCACTATTGCGACATTTATTGGTATGCATCAAGCAGGAATAGAGTTGAGTATCGTTTGTCCTCAACACCACTACCGCCACGATGAGCTAATTAAGGCGGGTTTAAATACTATTCCTATAACATTTAAAGGTCGATACGACCCTAAGGCAATTCGGCTGCTTCGTGAAGAATTGGATAAAGGGAAGTATGACATTCTTCATATTTTAGGTAATCGAGCGTTGCTAAATGGTTTGGTGGCAACACGTGGTCTGGACATACGTATAGTGGTTTATCGTGGAATCGTGGGAAATGTTAGTTTTTTTAATCCTATTTCATGGATGCGGGTACTTAACCCGAGAATTGATCGTATTATTTGTGTAGCAGATGCCGTACGCGCATCTTTTTTAAAGATGCGCCCGAAATTTTTGCGTATATCCCCAAAACGACTCGTTACGATCCATAAAGGGCATAGTTTAGATTGGTACACTAATAAACCTGCAAACCTGCAGGACTTTGGCATCCCAAGGGGGGCTTTTGTAGTCGGTTGTGTGGCTACCTATCGACCCCGTAAGGGTATTGAAGTCTTAGTGGAGGCGATGGCTGGCCTTCCCGATGATTGGAATGTTCATCTGATCTTAATTGGTGACATGAACTCTCAGAAATTAGATAAAAAAATCTTAAAAAGTTCGGTTATAGATAGAATTCATAGGGTGGGATATGTAAAGGATGCCACACCGTTGACTGCGGCCTGTGATGTCTTTGTTATGCCATCGATTAAAAGGGAAGGTCTTGCTCGATCTGTAATTGAAGCAATGGTTTATCGTGTTCCAACGATTGTGACAAATTGTGGTGGGAGTCCTGAACTAGTTGTAGATGGGGTGACGGGGATTGTTGTGCCAATAAAAAAATCTAGTGCGATTAATAATGCTATTAGGCGTATGTATCAGAATCCTGATATGCGTCGACGTATGGGTGAGGCGGCTCGTCAGCGCATAAAAAACACATTCCGCATACAAGACACTCTTGATAAGACTATTGATCTATATAGAAACGTACTATCAGAGTGATCTGTAAAGCCTTATTCAGAATGGTATAAATAAGGCTAATTATTAGTCTGACCTAGTGTTAGGCTTTGTCTCAAATCTTCTATATACAGGGTAAGAAAAAGAGTGACTCAAAAAAATCTGAGAAAAAACTTGATATATAGAAGAAAAAGCGAGTCTAGCAGGATATCTGAGAATAAATTTTCTAATTTAAAAGGAATAATTATGAGGTGTTTAAGCGCCATAGCGTGGGCTATTTTTTCATTGCCTTTATTCGTCCATTCGGCGATTGCACAGCAAACGAATGATGACGTACCGCTAATCCCGTACGAGTCAGTTCCAAATTTTTTGAAGTACTCGCCCGAAATGAATTTAGGTGAAACTCTTGCCGTCGCAGTTAATTCAAAGGGACGGATTATGGTTCTGAATCATCCGGGTTCGGCTAGTAATGGCGGTCCGTTATACGGTAATGCAACCAGCCAACTTTTAGAGTTTGATGAAAATGGTTATTTCGTTAGAGAAATTGGTCAAAATGTTTATGGCCTAGGCTATTCACACTCAATTCGCTATGACAAGTATGACAACTTATGGCTCGTGGATAAGGGGGCAAATACAGTCATTAAATTTGACCCTGCAGGGTACGTTACTATGAATCTCGGAAGGCGCCCAGAGGGCTTTGATGAGTATCATCATGCCGATGGTGCTGATGCCGTACCGCGCGATGGTTTTTTTGGTGGACCAAGTGACGTAGCTTGGGATGGAGAAGATAATATTTTTGTTAGCGATGGCTATCTGAACTCGCGTATAGCCAAATATGATAAGCATGGTAACTGGATAAAGTCTTGGGGTTCCTATGGCACCGAACCTGGCCAATTAAATTTACCTCATAATATGCAGGCGGACCTGGAAGGTAATATTTATGTTGCTGATCGTACTAACCGTCGAATACAGGTCTTTGATTCGGAAGGCACTTTCCTCAGAATGATTTTATTAAATGCTCCATTTGATAAATCCATGCAACCGATTCTCGGTGATGTAAATGCAAATCAACCGGATGAGACTCAGCCGTGGGCTCTTTGTATGTCAAATGGTGATCCGCAGTATCTATGGGCAGCTGATCAACATCCAGGACGGATCTACAAAATTCAACTAGATGGAAAAATTGTAGGGATGCTTGGGACATCAGGTAAGCAATTAGGACAATTCAATTGGATCCATGGGATCGATTGCTCTCAGGAAGGTGTGTTATATATTGCTGATATGAATAACTGGCGGATTCAGAAATTAATTTTGAATCCATGACATAGAAAGCAGTTTGAACATTATTTTATGAGGGTTAAAAATTAATACACAAGATAACTTGTCGTTTATCCCTATCTTTATGTTAGTTATGGGTGTGGCTTTTACAGCAACACCGTCGGTAGTTGCGCAGACGCGAGAACAGGGACCGTGGTGGCCATCGGTTCATGGTGCTAAGGATCAGGCAGGAGCGTCTAACTATATAACTGCTCAAAAAATTATCCATGCATTAAGCATTCCCGAGACAGGTCAAACCTACGAGCTTGGGCATCTTTATGAACCCAGTATGCCATTGTATGGGCCTCGCCCTTACTACTTGCAAGTGACTCCATCTCTTCCTCCAATGAGTAGTGAGGGGGGAGTTTCCAATACGGAGTATTTTTCAGGCTTCATTGGTCAAATGGGTACACAGTTTGATGGACTCGCGCACCAAGGGGGAAACATTGAGATGGGTGATGGCTCCTACCAGTCAGTTTTTTATAATGGGTATACAGCAGATGATCTTTTTAGAAGCAATCGTGGTCGTGGTGGTGTGGAGGCTCTTGGTGTAGAACACATGAAACCATTTATTACTCGGGGAATTTTGATTGATATTGCTGGGTATAAAGGTGTCGTTTCGCTTCCAGCGGCTTATGAAGTAACTGTTGAGGATATGCGGGGAGCACTAGCGCGCCAGGAAATGCAAGAGAATGATATTGCACAAGGTGATGCAGTATTTTTTAATTACGGTTGGTCTGTGAATTGGAATAACCCTTCAAAATACAATGACTCCTACATTGGCACAGGAGACAACGAAGGTTCTCCAGGAATCTATGCAGATATAGTGAGACTACTCATAGAACGCAAGATTTCTCTAGTGGGAGCTGATAGTTGTTGTGTTGAGGTTAGGCCTCGCCCAGGAGTTGAGAACGTTCATCGTATGCTTTTTCTAGGTGAAGGTATTGCAATGCTCGAGAACATGGAGCTTAGGGAGCTTGCTGCAGATGAGGTATACGAATTCTTGTTCATAGGGCTTCCCGAGCGAATCAAAGGCGCAACTGGTTCGCCTATAAGACCAATTGCAGTTAGGTAAGTTGAAGGTCTTCAAGCGAAGCTTGAAACTGCAGCCTTTCTGAATGTAGATAGCACCTGTAATTAATTCTATTATTGGTGCGATTCTAGCTGAGTTAATGGTGTCAGTGATCCAAGTTTGAAGCCTTTTTTTTAAACCACTTTTTGTTTTTATTGATGCTTTTTAGCGAAAAATTCGAATTAAAACGTATGCGATGAGATTGCATATTAAAGGCAGGAATTTTTAATAAATAATAAGGGTAGAACAAGTTGCCGCCAGTTCTTTTGTGGTAACGCAGTGGTTGCATCAGCTGGATGCATTTCACATGAAGCATGAACACAAAGCCAGGTCAGGTAGTTTAGTTTTTAGAGTAGAAAAGGGTGGCTACGATAGATTAGATTTCGATGTTTTAATTCTTGATTGGCACAATGATATGCAGAAATTTTGTTGGTATTCCTCCCCTTTGGCAGATAGCTGCTGTCTCCATTGGTCCTAGGTATACGCCAGCTCCCTTGTTGAGTGCATAATCTTTTCCCTCGAGTGTAATTTTACCGTTTCCCTCGATTAGATAGATAAGTTGATGCGTGCCAGGAAGCGATGCCGTATCAAAATGTTGACCGTCTTCGAGCCAGCGCAGAGAGCTTGTCACATCCTTAGCTCCACACAGTTCATTATTGATTATCTCTGCGATATCGCCGCGATTATCATCGAGCTTAGTACGGATACATTCTGCAGTGTGTATAAGTGTCGAGGCCATTATTTTTTAACTTTGCACCCACACGTTACCATCTACACGTTCCCACAAGAGATCATCGTCTGTGCCTTCTAAGATGGTGGTTTTAAATCGGTTTGGCGTCTGAAATTCAAAATAAAAAAGAGCGGTTTTTGCACGAAGCCGGTGCTTTTCTTCGGCGGGAATGAACACTAGATCTCCTGGGGTTAGATCTATCACTCCGTCATCCGATTCGAATGTTGCTGAGCCATCGAAAATTAAATAAAAGTGTTCGCAATTTTCATGTAAATGAAGGGGAGAATAGTCATCTTTTTTGTAGTACATAACACCTGCCAACATATCGTCCATATCAGCCAGTTCTTTATTGACAAAGAACACACGCTCTCTACCTGAAGTAACTGAAAGCAGACGTGGGAGATCATCTTGGTGGAATATATAGGCCATCTTAAGTCTCTTTGTTGCCGCCTATGATGGCGTGCTTTTGTTACATATAACGACCACCGCTAACGTGAACGGTTTGTCCCGTAACATAAGTGTCTTGAGGGCTAGAGAATGGTAGCACTACACGGGCCACATCTTCACAGGTTCCAGGGGCATTAGCTGCCTCATCGTTATATTTTGCCTGGGGTTGGTTGGGTTTTCGTTGGGTATCTATAAGCCCTGGTACAATACAGTTAGCACGAATTCTTCCTGCTCCCTCGGCAGCCAGCGCCCGCGTTAGCCCAGTGATACCAGCTTTGGCAGCAATCACATGCGCTCTGTCTTTTGCGGGTCGGTGGGCGCTTAGTCCACCAATATTGACTATTGCTCCCTTACGTTCTTGAGGAAGTCGTCGAAAGAGTTCTCGGGATGTTAGGAAAGGACCGGTAAGCATAATGGCCATTACAGCGTTCCAAGTATCAAGGGTGATATCTGTGAAAGGGCCATGAGGTCTGAATCCAGGACCATTTACTACAATAGAGACTGGGCCAAGTTTTTCTTCGCATTCTTGAAAAGCACATGACACAGAATTTTCATCCGAAATGTCAGCGATCAAGCCCATAGATTGGCCATTAGATTTTTGCAGCTGCGTTAATGCCGTTTCCATAGCAGAGTGATCAGATCCGCCAACCACACAGACACTTGCACCGGCACTCTTCAGAGCTTCGGCAATACTAAGCCCTATGTTGCGTGTGCCACCAACGACAAGGGCCGTTTCACCGTTCAAACTTATATTCCAACCCATACCATTAGCTCGCAAGAAGTTTTGTTAATGTTCTGATTGACTCAAGGTTTTCCAGGTCTCTGACTAGATCCACTATTTCTTCAGTGCGGGTCTTATCCCAATTGGCAAACTCTGCACAGCCTCTGAATTTTTCAGCGACTTCGTTATAGCTCATTGGGTTTGCTGGGCTCCCTTTTCCAAAATCCGCACGTCCAGAGATGGTGCGGCCATCCTTAAGATGAATATCAATGATTGTTGTCATTTTATCGTAGCCTGCTGCTTCCGCTTCTGGGTGAATTCCAAAATTTACGCGGTTAATCATGTCCTGAACATCAAGACGATTAGTGGCTTCGTCAGTAAACTCTGTCAGTCCTCCACGACGTTCCAAGAGCAGTATTGCGATGCAGAACTCCATGGAAAATTTTGCTTGTAGTTCATCGCTTGGGCGATGATGAATCAGAGCATTTGGCATATTATGATTTGTGCCAACATCTACCTTTTCAACATCATTTGGTTGAATATTGTATTGGAGTATAAGCTCCAGAATCTTAGTCATTCCGGGGTGCGTTAATGATCCTGATGGGTGGGGTTTAATAGAAACTCCAGGTTCCATAAAGGTCCATGGATTTCCGAGCTTTCCCTTTAATGCTTCGAGATTGTAGCCACCCCCATGCGCTTGAAAGAAACCTCTAGGTGACTCTAAGACTTTATCTGTAGCGGTCCAACCAGCTTGGGCAAGGTCTGCTGCGATGACCCCGGCTTCTGCCGCTCGTCCTGCGTGAAAGGGTTTTGTCATCGTGCCAAAATTTTCTCGAAGCCCCGCAGCTTGGCTTGCCGCAATCGCTAACGTCCGAGCTGTTGCGTTTGAAGTGAGATCATAAAGTCTTGAAACAGCAGAGGCTGAGGCAAATACACCACAGGTTGCTGTTGCATGAAACCCGTGTTGATAATGTCTTGGCGATATAGCCTCCGCAATTTTAGTTTCTACTTCCAATCCTAGGTTGTATGCAAGCGCTAAATCTCTGCCGGATCGATTTTGTTTTTCGGCGACTGCTAAAGCTGCGGGAAGGCAGGGTGCAGTCGGATGGGTAAGTAGTCCGTAGACTCGGTCTTTTTGAACAGCTAGTTGTGTATCGTCATAATCATCGGCATGAACACCAATGCCATTGGCAAAAGCCGCAAATCGTTCTGGTACCCGCAGACTGGTTCCAATAACTGTGGTTTCACCACTAAGCCCTAGGTTTTCAAGGTAATTTTTTAAAATCCGCCCACTTTCAGCGACTGAGCCAGACAAAGCGAGACCGAGCCCATCGAGTATGGATTTTTTAGAAAGACTAATTACTTCTTCGGGAATATCTTCATAGTTTGTTTCCAGAATGAACGTAGTTACTTCTTGAGTTAGGCCTTCGCCGTAACGCGACGTTATATCAGGGGTAAAGGCCTCAATATCACTGGCTGTTGCCATCCAAATTCCTCCTTATCTAGGTTTTATTGTTTGGCCAAAATCAGGCCATTTTTATACGGTCTTTTTTTCTCGCAGTCTATGTTTTTTTATTCTTGCGGGGAAGAAGCATTGCAAGCACTGACCGAAATTGTGTTGCTGCAAGGCTAACTACGGCCAGCATGAAAAACGCCATTGCAATGGGTCTCGAGAGAAATTCTGTCCATTGTTGGTCAAAAATTATCATCGATTGTGCTAAGGATGTTTCGATTAGCCCCCCCAGAACAATTCCCATAATAATGGGTGCCGGGCCAAATCCGTTTTTCTTTAAAACAAAGCCAACTAGACCTGAAATGAGCATGATCCAAACATCTACCATGGACTGGTTAAGACTATATGCACCTACACAACATAGAGCGAAAACTGTAGGCCATAAAAAAGTTGAGGGAATAAGACTAATTCGAGAAAAAACCTTAGCTCCTAGCAGACCTATAAATAGAAAGAGAACATTAGCGAGGAGCATGGCAAAGAAAATCGCATACAAAAGACCTGGCTGCTCCTCAAATAGGTATGGACCAGGGCGTAAGCCTTGAACCTGAAGCCCTCCAAGAATTACTGCTGCCGTCGCACTACCTGGTATTCCAAGTGCGAGGGTAGGCACCATGGACCCTCCAGTAGCTGCATTATTAGCGGCTTCAGGACCGGCAACGCCCTCGATTGCGCCTTTGCCGAATTCCTCAGGTCTGTCAGACCATCGCTTTGCTTCGTTATATCCAATCATCGCGGCCATGGTGCTGCCTTCGGCAGGCAGTACACCCACAAAAATGCCGATTCCGCTAGAGCGTAGGATGGTATTTTTTACACGACGGAAGTCGTTAAGCGAGGGTAGCTTTACAGCTGATAAAGCAATTGAAATTTTTTGTCGGTTGAGCTCTTGAGCTTGGCTCAGTAGTTCAGTTACCGCAAAAAGACCAATAAGGACTGGAATAAACTGAATTCCCTCAAGAAGCTCCGGAACTCCAAAAGTAAACCGCTCAATCCCAGTAGTTAGATCGATACCTACAGTTGCAATAAGAAGACCAAGACAACCACCAATCAAGTTCTTTATTGGAGCCTCACTGCTAATAGATGCCAACATGGAGAGTGCAAATACACCGAGGGCAAAGTATTCGGGCGGACCAAAGCTGTACGCTATTTGGGCAAGAAGAGGTGCTGCAAAAAGCAGTACCAATAAACTCAATATTCCCCCGCTTACGGAAGCAACGGTTGCTATTCCTAAGGCACGGCCAGCTTCTCCTTTTAATGCCATAGGGTAGCCATCAAATGCCGTTGCTACTGCAGGGGGGGCACCTGGAGCATTAATCAGAATAGCAGTTATTGATCCTCCAAAAGTTCCAGCGCAGTAAAGGGCGGAGAGAAGAGCGATAGCTGGTATGGGATCCAAGTAGAGAGAAAAGGGCAACAAAAGAGCAACGCCCATGGAAGATGATAGGCCCGGTAATGCGCCAATAATGACGCCGATTAGCGTACCCGCAATAATCAAACCAATCACCATTGGATCGGTTAGGATTGGTAATGCGTATTCGAGTCCCAGATTCATAGTGCTTACAACACTGCATCCAACACACGCCCGGCTGGGAATCGCACATCTAGACCTAATGTGAAGACAATATAAATACTAATTGGTAAGAAAATAGCTAGTGTTGCTATTAGCCTGTAGCGACGTTCACCCCAAGCGATAGGCAAAACTACTGCTATAACAGCAAGAGTAATTAGTATTCCAAGAAAATATGCTAATACACCTGTTGATATTATTATTCCGACCGTTTTCCAGAAGGAGGCCGGGAGAAATTCCGCAGATTTTGGTTTGCGTCCTATACCCGTGAAAATCAAAATACCACTTAACACTGCTAGGATGAAAAGAACCACACGTGGGAAAAAAGTAGGCGGCACATTTTGAGCTAACATCGGAGATACTGAACCGAAACCCATTGTTAGCCAGTATGCAATTGCACAAAAGCCTAGTAATAGTATTCCGGCAATAGTGTTTTCGTGCTTCATAGTGGAATTCAGAAGATAATTAGTCGTCTTGGATGATTCCGAGAGAAATCATAGCAGCGCGGGCATCGTCATAGAGACGACGAATCTGGTTGTCCCATATTTCCCGGTCAGCAATACTGCTTGAATCTAGCCCGGAGTTCTGGAGATAGGTCTGGAACTCGGGCTGCTGCATGCCTTCGAATATTCCTCGTGCAAGGGTGTCGATTCGGTCTTCAGGAGTGCCCTTTAATACAAGATATCCACGCACAGTGGAAAAAACTACGTTATATCCTAGTTCTACTGTTGTTGGTACGTCATCGATTATCGGAACCCTTTCTTCTGACATAACGGCAAGAGCTCGGAAATCACCGCGTTTAAGCTGATCTAGGGCTTCAGTAAGGTTCAGTCCTGCAGCATCAATACTTCCACCCATAAGGTTGGTTACGATTTCACCACCACCTGCAAATGGCACTACACTCAGTTGGGTTTCTGTTTTTTGGGCTAGGATTGCTCCGGCAATGTGATCAACTCCTCCGATCTGAGTCGTACCCCATTTGATCGGTTGTCTACGTCCCTGGTTGATTAAGTCCTCCAGGGTTTGTAGTTGGCTGTCGCTCCTTACCATGACCACGATGGGGTCATCAGTCGCGCGTGCTACTCCTACAAGATCATCAATTGCTAATGGGCCTTGACCGCTCGCTATAGCGAAAAGATGCGTGGGTGTAATAGCAAGTATCGTATGACCATCTCGTGGGCGGTTATTCACGTATGTCATTGCCACAACACCTCCACCACCAGTTCGAGGTAGCACGCTCATCTTGGTATCTAGAATTTGTCGGGCCCCCCGCAAAACGGCGCGAGCCGTTGCATCTGTGCCCCCACCTGGTGAGGTATGGGTAACAATATCGACGGGACGTAAAGGAAAATCTTCCTGCGCCACAATAGCCGATCCCATGGACCAAGCAATGGCGGCGGCAGCTAGTCTCGTTGTTAGTTTTAAATGTTTGTTCAAGGAATGGACCTTCATATAGCTAACTTTAGCACGGTGATCTTGCGGGGGGTTTATACTACATAGATAAACAAAGGGGACATCATGCTGCGATTTTTTGTCATTTTTTTAATCGGATGGCCAATTTTTTCTCAAGCTCAAGACAGATACCTTGTGGATTGGGAAGCCATCTCTAATGAAGCGCTGAACCATTTTACCGAACTACTTCGGATAAATACTACTAACCCCCCCGGGAATGAAACTGCCGTAGCTAATTATCTTCGTGATGCGCTTGCGAACGATGCAATTGAGGGACGGCTTTATGCGCTTGAACCTGGTCGTGACAACCTAGTTGCGCGTGTTGCCGGCAATGGTTCAAAGCGACCTGTTTTGGTTATGGGTCATACAGACGTAGTAGGTGTTCAACGAGAAAACTGGTCTGTTGATCCATTTGGTGCAGTGCGTCGTGGTGGGTATATATATGGCCGTGGCTCACTTGATGACAAAGATAGTGTCACAGCTGGCCTTATGTTACTTCTGATGCTAAAGCGCTATCAGGTTGAATTAGATCGTGATGTAATTTTTCTTGCTGAAGCTGGGGAAGAGGGAACACCCTATGTTGGCGTTGATTTTATGGTCAATGAACATTGGGATGAGATAGATTCTCAGTACTGCCTTGCAGAAGGTGGAGGCGCGCTAGCGCGTGATGGCGAGGTGCGTTATGTGTCCATCGCGACGGCTGAGAAGTTTCCAATGCGTGTACAGCTTGTAGCGCATGGGACGGCGGGGCATGGTTCCGCACCTCGTGTAGATAATGCGATTGCGGCGCTTTCTGCCGCGGTTGCAAAACTTGCTGCATGGCAACCGCCAATGCGCCTGAATGACACAACTCGCGCTTATTTCGAACGTCTTGCTTCTATAAGCCCAGAGGAAGATGCGATACGGTATAGGGGAATATTAGATCCAAATCAGCAGGCTCAGATTCAGCAGTACTTCGCGATTAATGATCCCCGACACTATTCCATTCTAAGAACTGGTATCAGTCCAACGGTTATCAGTGGTGGATTTCGTAGAAATGTTATACCGACTCAGGCAGAGGCTACGCTTGATATTCGGGCTTTGCCCGACGAAAATCCTGAAGATTTTTATGATGATATGGCTGCTGTTATCAATAATCCAAACGTAGAGATCATTCCAGAGGGAATCTATCGACCCCCAGGTCAACCCTCATCGATAGACAATGAAATGTTTCAGATGATTGAGTCGGTTAATGCCCGACTCTTCCCGCAGGCTATTACTCTTCCGACTATGATGGCCGGCTCTTCCGATAAAGCTCAATTACGGGCTGCCGGTGTGCCTTGTTATGGGTTTGGTCCGGTTCTTAATGAAGAAGATCTGGGTGCTGGTGGCGGCGCCCATGGGGATGATGAGCGTATTCCAGAAGATTCCCTGCTTCAGTTGGTTCAGTTTCTCTGGTACACGATGATTGGTATTGCAGCAACACCATAAAAACCTTTTTGCTGCGTTTAATTATTCAACAGTATGTAATCAAAACTAGGTAGAGCATTAAATGCAAAAACCAGACATTCCTTCGAAGGCCGCATCCGTTATAGAACTAGACGCGGGTACCTTTTATTGGTGCGCTTGCGGAAAATCTGAGAATCAACCCTTTTGCGATGGCTCTCATAAGGGCACGTCATTTCAACCCCAAGCCTTTACTATTGAAGAGAAGAAGCGGGTTGCTCTGTGTAATTGCAAACATACCGGAAACAGCCCTTTCTGTGATGGCACGCATAAGCGTTTATAGATTGTGGTGACTTTATTGTTATGATTTTGGTCTTATAAAAAGAAGCAGAGGCTTGGTCAAAATCTATAGTTAGAAAAGGCCTACACGTTGAATCGAAAATGAATCACATCACCTTCGGTTAAGACGTAATCTTTGCCTTCTAGCCGCATTTCTCCGGTTTTCTTTGCTCCGTGTTCACCTTGTTGGTCAATGAAGGCATCAAAAGAGATAACTTCTGCTCGGATGAATCCTCTTTGAAAGTCCGTATGAATTTCTCCTGCGGCATCATATGCACTGGAGCCTCTGCGGATGGTCCAAGCTCGCACCTCCTGCGGACCTGCGGTGTAGAACGTTTGCAGTTTGAGTAAGGTGTATGCCGCCCTTATCATTCTATTCAGTCCTGGCTCCTTCAAGCCAAGTTCTTCCAGGAATGCGTTTTGTTCTTCTTTAGGTAGTTGCACGAGTTCGGCTTCAAACGCCGCACTGATAGTAACAACCGGGACGCTTTCGCGTTCGGCAAGATCGAGGACTAACTTGAGATAAGGGTTGTTCTGTGGTCCCGTCTCATCCAGGTTGGCCACGTACATCAGTGGTTTAGCGGTGATAAGCTGCAGGTTCTTAAGAGAGTCTTCTTCATGGGATTCTAGAGCAATCTCTCTTACAGGTTGACCCTCTTCAAGCGACATAAGTACTCGTTTTAGAAGATCCCGCCAAACCACTGCGTCCTTTTCATTAGTTTTAGCTTGTCGATCCGCTTTTTCAAAGCTTTTTTGAACGATTTCTAAGTCAGCGAGGAGTAGTTCTGTATTGATGATCTCAATATCGTTAATGGGATCAAGTGTTCCGGATACATGAGAGATGTTTTCATTGACAAAGCAGCGTACTAAGTGGGCAATTGCATCTGTTTCCCGAATGTGCGCTAGAAATTGATTTCCAAGGCCTTCACCCTTGGATGCGCCTTCCACAAGTCCAGCGATATCTACGAACTCGATAATTGTTCGCACTATATTTTGGGGGTGTACGATCTCTGCAATCTCCTCTAGTTTTTCATCGGGGACAGTGACTACTCCGATATTCGGATCGATTGTGCAGAAAGGATAATTTTCAGCTGGAATTTCAGCAGCTGTTAAGGCATTGAAAAGGGTCGATTTACCAACGTTTGGTAGTCCTACAATTCCACATTTAATATTCACAAGGAATGCCTCTATTCAGACTTATCTGAATCAACTGTTTTGTATGATTGAGCACTGATAGCCCTGCTGTGGAGTTTTGTCTTAGCCCGTTCAGAGCTTTCATTTAAAAAGATAGGCAAGCTATCAATAGCCGCCACTAAAGCATCTATGATTGCGTTCTGGTCTTCTTTTCCGGGTTTCTTTAGCACATAGCTAGAGACCTGTCCCTTGCGATTGTGTCCTGGATGACCTATACCAAGGCGTAGACGCCAGAAGGCTCTTCCTACGCACGATAAGATGCTGCGTAGACCGTTATGACCTCCATGCCCGCCATTAAACTTGAGTTGAGCACGCCCTGGGATGAGATCCAATTCGTCGTAGACGATAAGCATATGGTCAAGAGGTGTTTTAAAGTATGCAGTCATTGCAGCTAGTGATCGACCGCTATCATTCATGTAGGTCATAGGTTTTAGTATACGGATCCGATGATCGCCAATATTGATTTCGGCGACTTCTCCATGGAATCGATTTTCCAGGCGAAAAACACCGTTGTAAGTCTGTGCGAGAATATCCGCAAACCAGAATCCGGCATTATGACGAGTGACTGCGTGCTCAGCGCCAGGGTTGCCTAGACCTGCTATTAATTCGATAGGGTTACCCATGATTGCATCCTAAACGAAAGAGGCCGCCTTCAGGCGGCCTCGAGATAGTATTTTTATTTTAATCAGTCCTTGGATTTTTCAGAATCATCTTCAGCGGGCTTCTGTTCTGTCGTTTCATCGTCTTCCGCTCCGACAAGTGCATCTTCTATGAGCTCCGGCACATTGTCTTCCTCTTCCTTTCGAGGAGGATTAATTGTGACTATTGAACGATCCTGATCATGCGAAAGTGCCAGAATTTCAACGCCTTCTGGAGCCGAAATATCTGACAAACTTATTCTTTGGTTTAATTCTAATTCTGAAACATCAACCTCTAGAAATTCGGGTAGATCTCCCGGTAGACAAGTAACTTCCACATCTGAAATAAGAATAGCAATTTCACCACCCTGTACTTTTACGCCAACTGCGTCTTCTTGGTTGCTGTAGTGAATAGGAACAATTAGGGTGATTTTTTCGTCAGCTAGAATGCGCTGAAAATCCACGTGCAGCACTTGTCGCTTGAATGGGTGGTGTTGCACATCTTTAACCACCACCGATTCTGCTTTTTTCCCCATATTTAGTGTGAGAATGCTCGTATAAAAAGCTGCATTTTCCATTTGGTGAAGTAGTTTATTGTGATCAAGCGCTACGGAAGCAGGATTCTTGCCGCCGCCATAGAGAACCGCAGGCACTTTGCCCTGTAGACGTAGACGCCTACTATGGCCCTTACCTAAAGTATCTCTACTATTTATTTCTAGCTCAAACGCAGTGCCCATAGACCGTCTCCTTCAAGGGCGCGGGATAATACCAGGGGTCACTAGTCTAGGTACAGTGAACTGACAGACTCCGCGTCGCTAATTCTTCGGACAGTTTCAGCCAGGAGCTCTGCGACACTCAATTGTCGAATCTTTTTGCAGGCTATTGCATCTTTGTTTAGCGGAATTGTATCTGTCACCACTAGTTCATCCATTACCGAATTCTCGATACGTTGGATAGCGGGTCCAGACAGTACGGGATGAGTGATGTATGCCACAACTCGTGTTGCTCCTCGTTCTTTAAGTGCCGTGCATGCTTGGCAAAGTGTTCCGGCTGTATCGACCATATCGTCAATTAGTATGCAGACCTTGTTTTCAACTTCACCAATGACATTCATGACCTCGGACATATTCGCCTGTGGGCGCCGTTTATCTATGATTGCTAAATCGGCATCAGCCAAGCGTTTTGCTAAGGCGCGTGCGCGCGCGACGCCACCGACATCTGGGGACACGACGACAATGTCATCATATTTTTGTTTCCACGCATCGCCAAGAAGCACGGGCGATGCATAGAGGTTGTCCACGGGCATATCGAAAAAACCTTGAATCTGATCAGCATGCAGATCTACGGTGAGGATTCGGTCTATTCCAGCTGTGCCAAGCATTTTTGCTACGAGTTTGGAGGAAATAGGGACACGAGAGGCTCGAGGTCTGCGATCTTGCCGAGCGTAGCCAAAATAGGGGATTAGGGCTGTGATGCTTGCTGCGGAAGCACGTTTGCATGCATCCGCCATAACCAGCAGTTCCATTATGTTTTCGTTTACTGGCGGGCATGTAGACTGCACAAGAAAAATATCTTTGCCGCGGATATTTTCCATAATTTCCACGTTGGCTTCGCCATCACTAAACCGTCCCACGTTGATTTTTCCTAACGAGGTGTGGAGATGGTGCGCTATATTTTTGGCAAGTTTGGGATGTGCGTTGCCTGAGAAAATAGAGATAGTTCCAAGATCCAAGCTGATCTCCTAATTGGTGGCCTTAATTTTACTGAAATGGCTGGGGTGGCAGGGATCGAACCTGCGAATCACGGGATCAAAACCCGTTGCCTTACCACTTGGCTACACCCCAATCATATATTGGTATTGTGATGCGGTGTCCGGGTTAAGTTCAAGATGAAGGACTCCACTGATCCACAATAACTCTAAGCTCCAGGTCGTTATGACTAAGATCTATTCGTCTTGGTACCATTATGCCTTCGAATAGTTGATAGCTGTCATAAGTTAGTAACCATAGTCTTTGTTCTAAGGTTCTAAGAGTAGGCCCTGACCCAAATTCTTCTCGTGTTGAGAATGACGGATCAGAGTGCCCAAGCAACCATGCTCGCAAACTTTCAACCGGAAGCCACCAGCCTAATAGGGCTGAGAGCTCTGGTTCAGGGTCTAAAAGTTGCCACGTTTTGCTTTGCGCATGCACAACAAGTTTTTCTGATGAGCCAGACACTTGGAGGATGTTTGCGCCAAAAGGGCCCCTAATTGATAATTCAAGGATGTCCCCGAATTGATTCCATCGGAATCGACCTTGAAAAGCACGTTCGCCTGTATCAATCATAATCCGCCCATTCATTTCCCAGTCACTAATGGCTTTTAGCTGAGTTTGGCGTGTTAGGTAATTGAAACCATCTTCTTGAATCTGCGTATGCGTACATCCAGCGAGTGACAAGAGTATTGATATTGGCAGGAGTTTCAGTGTAATGCAGCGAATCATGGTGAGATGCGCTGTTCTAACTCCTGAAGATAGAGGCTTTCTGGGTGTTTCTTTAAGGCATCCTGGAGTATTTTTTTAGCCTTGCTTTGGTTTCCCAGCGCCCACTGTACGTCGATGATATGAGCAATTACCTCTGGGTCCGGGAACATCTCGAACGCCTGTTCTAGGTGGACCAGAGCTTGCTCGTATCTTTCTAGCTTAAATAAAACCCAGCCCATGCTATCCATAATGGCTGGGTTATTAGGTTCTGCGCTAAGCGCCTTTTCAAGGTGGTCTCGCGCTTCCACGTGCCTATCCATTTTATCGGTGAGTAGGTAACCCAACGCATTCAGAAACCCAGCATCATTAGGATAATCTTCCACAAGCGACTCAAGAACGGTTACTGCTCGCCTCAGTCTTCCTTGTTTTTGATAAAGCAGAGATTGGACATACCTTAGGGAAACATTATCCGGATATAAATGAAGACCTTTATTCAGAATCCGGTTTGACACGCGGTAATCTTCCGAATCTATACCACCCTGAGCTTGCAAAACGTAGAGCTGAGCTCGCGCTGCATGCAGCATCGCATCGTCTGGTTTTTGTTTTAACTCCTCTGAGAGAAGTTCCATAGCCTCAGCCTGACGTTCAAGCTGGATAAGAATATCACTCTGCCCAACTAGCATTGCGCTTCTGTATAGCGGGTTTGCAGTGCCGAATTCGCGCAGATGCAGTAGAGCACCTTCTTGGTCATCAAGATTTGTGTACAAGAGATGCGCGACTCTAAGCTGTGCCTCAATGGCGTTATTTCCTTCGGTCACACGAGAATACGATCGCATAGCTTGTAATTGCTGGTCTTCTGCTTCCGCAATACGACCAAGGTAGAAAAAAGCTTCATTTCTGTACCGAACATCTGGGCGTAAAGTCTCAAAATATGTTTTCGCTTCTTCGAGAGCATTTTCGGTCAACATCAAAAATGCCATTGCGCGAATTGCTTCTGGTAGTTGTGGATTTTCGGCTAAAACCAACTCCAATAGTTCTTTTGCCTTCGCACTATTGCCTGATGAAAGAAGTAGCTCGGCGTATTCAAGTCGTGTTTCTAGACTGGTTTCGTCTGAAACAAGCTGTTCCGATAGAGCCAAAGCTTCATCAATACGTCCAGCGATAAGTAACGTGCGTGCATACAGCAGCTGCGCTTCAATCCAATCCGGCCTGAGAATGGTTGCCTGTTCAACGCTTTCTAGGGCTGTTGCATAATTATTATTACGCATGGCAAATCGTGCTAGTCCGTAATGACCTTCTGCAATATCAGGATGAGATTTGACTAAAGCCTCAAGAACGGTAGTCGCTCCAGGCTGATTTGTTTCGTTAGATAGAATTTCAATGCTTCGTGAAATAGCTGCCGTTGTATTACTAGCGCCATTTACGAACTTTTCAAACTCGATTACCGCAGCTGCGCTCCCAGAAGAGCTCATCTTAAATGCGCCAAGGTATAGGTGTGGTCGCGTGGCATTGGGACTTACTTCCTGCCATCGCTCAGCGGCTCGGAGACCAGTCTGACTTAACCCCAATTGGTGTGAAAGTTCCGTTGCGAGTTCAGCTAGACTTGGATCTTCTGACACTAAGGATGCCTCGAAATAGTGTGTCGCTGCGAGTCTGAGTTCTTGGTTCTCTCTGGCAATTTCAGCCAGCAATAGGTGTGAGTCGAAGTCGACCCTGCGGGTCGATTCCGACGGTGTTACTGCGCAGGCATTAAGTAACGCCATACTCAGTATTAGTACATGTGTTATCAGGATAGGCATAGGTCCAGTTAAACTATACCTGATTGTAGTTATTTAGAGCGCCTAGCTTGTTCTAATAGGGTGATTCTCCGACAATCTAGTTGCGAGAAGACTCGGTTATTCGGTCGATATAGTAATAAATGGAGAGACCATCGTGGAACAGTTGGTAGACGCTCTAGGTGCTCAGCTGAACTCTGAGGCCATTGTGTTATTTTTTATCAGCTGGAGTGGCCGTATTTTAGCGGCTTTGGTCATTTTTTTAATTGGACGTTGGATAGCCAAGGTATTAATGGGCTTTTTTTCTCGTGCGGCAGTGAGTATGGAGATGGACAAGACCCTTTCCCGCTTTCTTTCTAGTCTGATTTACATAGTTCTAATGGTTTTTATAGCGTTGACCTCGCTAAGTGCGCTGGGAGTAAACACAACTAACTTCCTAGCTATTCTTGGCGCTGCAGGACTTGCCGTTGGACTTGCCTTGAAAGACTCATTTTCTAATTTTGCAGCAGGAGCGATGCTTGTGTTTTTTAGGCCCTTTAAATCAGGTGATTTTATTGAGGCTGCTGGAATTTCAGGGAGTGTACAAAGTATTAGAATCTTTAATACCGTATTAAAAACCCCGGATAATCGAGTAATCATTGTGCCTAATGCTTTAATTTATGCAGATACCATCACAAACTACTCTGCCGAGGACACGAGGCGGATAGACCTGATTATTGGAATTGGTTACAACGATGATGTCTCGAGAGCAAAAGCACTCATCCAGGGTGTTTTGAGTCAAAATGATCGAATTCTCGACGAACCTCCGCCTTCAATGTTGCTTCTAGGCTTAGGTGAGAGCAGTGTGGATATCGCCGTACGTCCCTGGGCGAAAAGCGTGGATTATTGGAGCGTTCGGAGCGAGCTTTTGGAAAATATTAAACGCGCCCTTGAACATGCCGGGCTATCATTGCCCTATCCTCAACGCGATCTACATATCGTAGGTAAAACACCTAAAGACCTTTTGTGAAGGAAACTATAAAACAGAAGTTGATCACCTTGGTGGAGCGATTCGAGGAGATTGGGCATTTGCTTAGCGAAGCGAATGTGATTGCGGATCAGGATCAATTTCGTAATCTTTCTAAGGAGTACGCGAGGCTTCACCCAGTGACTAAGGATTTCACGGAATACTTGCAGATTCTCGAGGATATGGGGGCTGCAGAAGAATTACGGTCCAGCGATGATCTCGAAGACAGAGCGCTGGGAGAAGAGGAATCAGGGATTCTGACGGATCGGGTTGAGGTGCAAGAAGAATTGCTTATGGCGCACCTAGTTCCAGTAGACCCGGATGACAATGCAAATTTATATTTAGAAATTCGTGCAGGAACTGGAGGAGATGAGGCTGCACTATTTGCCGGTAATCTTTTCAGAATGTACAAACGTTATGCTGAAAACAATCAATGGAAGGTTGAGGTGCTAAGCGTTAGCGAAGGGGATCATGGTGGTTACAAAGAAATTATTAGTCGTGTCGTTGGTAAAAGGGCTTATGCGAAATTAAAGTTTGAATCGGGGGTTCATAGGGTGCAGCGCGTTCCTCAAACGGAATCACAAGGGCGTGTTCACACTTCAGCATGCACTGTCGCAATTTTGCCGGAGCCTAAGAACGTGGAGGATGTTGATATCAACCCAAGTGATCTGCGAGTGGATACGTATCGTGCATCTGGTGCGGGGGGACAACATGTTAACAAGACAGATTCTGCGGTTAGGTTGACACACATGCCAAGTGGCATTGTTGTCGAGTGTCAAGATGAGCGTTCACAACACAAAAATCGTGCCCGAGCAATGTCCTTGTTGAGCGCTCGCCTCAAAGATTCGGAGGTGCAAAAACAGCAAGATGAAAGAGCTGAGAAAAGACGTAATTTGGTTGGCTCTGGTGACCGATCGGAGCGTATACGTACCTATAATTTCCCGGAGCATCGTGTAGCAGATCATCGCATTAACCTCACACTTTATAAGCTTCATGAGATTTTAGAGGGCGGCTTAGATCAGCTTGTAGACCCTCTGAATCGAGAGCATCAGGCTGAGCGACTTTCTGAAATAGGCTCATGAACCGGCTTAATGCTTTCTAAAAAAACTCAAAATGACCAGGTAGAGGTTGGGCAGTTGCTTGAGTGGGCAACGCTGTTGCTTGCCACGAATAGCTCGAGTCCCCGTTTGGATGCAGAGGTGCTAATGGCAGAGCTTATGCGCTGGCCAAGAAGCACTGTGATGGCATTTCCGGAGCGGACGCTGTCCCAATCCATTGAAGATGATTATCGAGCATTGGTAGAGTTGCGAGCAAAGGGGGTTCCAATAGCCCATCTCACGGGCAGGAAGGAGTTCTATTCTTTGGACTTGCGAGTTACGTCCGACACGCTTGTGCCAAGACCTGAGACCGAAATGCTGGTCGATGAAATTTTGAGTCATACAACTCCCCTACAGATGGCAAGTATTCTAGATCTTGGTGCCGGCTGTGGTGCAATTGCTTTGGCCATCAAGCAGCAAAGGCCCAACTGTCGAGTGGTCGCAGTAGAGTGTAGTTTGGATGCACTACGTGTTGCTGTCGAAAATGGCTGTAGGCTTGGTCTTGAGGTTGAATGGCTTTGTTCAAGATGGCTCACATCTTTGGGAAATCATTGCTTTGATTTCATAGTTAGTAATCCACCCTATGTTGAGAGAGGGAACGTTCATTTGCTGGCTGGGGAGCTTTGTTATGAGCCCTCTCTAGCGCTTGATGGTGGTGTGGATGGGTTAGACGCGATTCGCGAAATTATTAGTAGTGTCCCTGATGTAATAGCTACGGGTGGCATGGTCTTTTTGGAACATGGCCATCGGCAGGGTCTAGCTGTAGCGGAACTGCTAGAAGGAGCCGGTTTTTGTGGTGTTGAGACGAAAAATGATTTAGCTGGCCATGGTCGAGTGACGCTCGGAAGTTTATTATGAATACAGATCGTTATGCTCGACATGTGGCGTTGCCCGAGATTGGAGAAGTTGGGCAGGATCTCTTGAGCCAGGCACAGGTGCTGATCATTGGGATTGGAGGATTGGGTTGCCCGGCAGCCCAGTATTTGGCGGGGAGTGGTATTGGGACTTTAGTGCTCAATGACTTTGATCGTGTGGATGAAAGCAACCTTCCTCGACAAGTGCTGTTTGAGGCAGATACAGTTGGCCAGCTAAAAGTAGAAGTCGCTAAAAGGCGTCTTCAGCTAGTGAACCCGGATCTTTGTGTTACTTGTTTTGCAGATAAGTTAGATCAACCGACGCTGCTTTCTGTGATTGAGTCGGTATCTGTTGTGCTTGATGCAACTGATAATTTTTCTACCCGGCTTGCCATTAATCATGCGGCGGTGCAGGCACGTGTTCCGCTCGTGACAGGTGCTGCGGTTCGTTTTGAAGGCCAGTTATCAGTATTTCCAAACAATGGTAGCGGCCCATGTTATCGATGTCTCTATGATGATGAAGATGAGTGGCTTGGAAATTGCGAAGGTAATGGAGTTGCTTCGCCAGTGCCCGGGGTTATTGGCACCCTTATGGCCTTAGAGGCAATAAAACTTCTGTTAGGTCTAAGTTCTTCGATTACTAATCGCTTGCATCTATGGGATGCTAAGCAAGCTGATTGGCAAAATATTGCGGTAACGATTAACCCACAGTGTCTTGATTGTCAGACATAATTCATTATGTGCTGATTTTTTATCTGTTTGTTTAATAGCCTAGATTAGGCGATAACCATCGTTCTGTTTCAGCCATCGTCCAGCCTTTACGTGAGGCGTAATCTTTAACTTGATCGCGTCCTATTTTACCTACGGAAAAGTAACGGGACTCTGGATGAGAGAAATACCAGCCGCTTACCGCAGCTGTTGGAAACATTGCAAATGATTCTGTTAGCTGAATACCAGTTTGATTCTCAACGTCTAGTAGCTTCCATAAAGTTCCCTTTTCGGTATGGTCAGGACAGGCAGGATATCCTGGTGCTGGACGAATGCCTTGATATTTCTCTTTGAGTAAAGAAACATTATCTAATGATTCTTTTGCTGCGTAGCCCCATAAGGACTTTCTCACATGCTCGTGGAGTCGTTCAGAAAATGCTTCGGCTAACCGATCGGCTAGTGCTTTTAGGATAATGGCGCTGTAATCATCATGCCGTGCTTCAAAATATGCCGCCCGCTCGTCTATCCCGATGCCCGCGGTTACTGCGAATGCACCAATGTAATCGTTGATTCCGGTTTCCCGTGGCGCTATAAAGTCCGTCAAGCAGTTATTGTGCAGATCAGATCGCTGGCGTTTTTGTTGTCGTAGGTTATTCAGGCGCACATGCACTTTTTCTCTATTTTCATTTGCATAGATCTCTATATCGTCTTCAACAGAGTTCGCAGGAAAAAATCCAACAACACCAGATAATTTGAGCCACTTCTCTTCCAGAATCTGATCGAGTAGCCGTTGAGCATCCGAGTAGAGCTCCCTAACAGCTTTCCCGACTATTTCGTCTTCTAATATATCGGGGAAACGACCGTGAAATTCCCAGGCGTTAAAAAAGGGCATCCAGTCGATGTGACTCACAAGGTCATCCAGTGACCAGTCACGAAGGTTGAGTATGCCAAGATTGTTTGGCACTGGGGGGGTATAGTCAGGCCAGTCTAGGAGCAGTCGGTTCGACCGCGCTTGTTTTAAGGTTAGTTCAGGGGCATCTTTGCGTTTTTTTTCATGACGAACGCGACGAGTATTATGTTGTTCTTTAAGCTCCTGTGTGAACTTGTCCCGGTCTTTGCTAGTGAGTAGTTGCGCTATATTTACTGATCGAGACGCATCTTTTACGTAGACCACGGGGCCCTCATAAACAGGATCAATCTTGACGCTCGTATGGGCTGGGGAAGTTGTGGCTCCGCCAATCAACAATGGTAGTGAAAATCCTTGGCGCTGCATCTCTTCGGCAACGCGAACCATTTCATCAAGTGAGGGGGTTATAAGTCCCGATAGCCCAATCAAATCAGCATTGAGCTCCTTTGCCGTGCTTAATATCTTCTCTGCTGAAACCATGACACCCAAGTCCGTGATCTCAAAGTTATTGCACTGCAGCACCACACCTACTATGTTCTTTCCGATGTCATGGACATCGCCTTTGACTGTTGCAATCACCATTCGAACCTTTGTGAGAGCCTCGGATGTATCTTCTTCTATATAAGGAACGAGATGGGCAACAGCCTTTTTCATTACGCGGGCGGACTTGACAACCTGTGGGAGGAACATTTTTCCCTCCCCAAAGAGGTCTCCCACTACATTCATTCCATCCATGAGTGGGCCTTCAATAACGTCCAAGGGACGTGTTGATGATAATCGTGCTTCTTCTGTATCCTCGATTACATAACTATCAATGCCTTGAACGAGTGCGTGTGCTAGCCGTTCCGATACGGGCCATGCACGCCATTCCTCCGCTTCCTTCTTTGTTTCTTTCTGATTGCGGTGTTGGTATTGAGTAGCTAGGGATACTAATCTTTCAGTGGCATCCTCACGCCTATTAAGAATGACATCCTCCGACGCTTCTTTTAGATTCGTCGGTATATCCTGATAGACGGCAAGTTGTCCTGCGTTAACTATGCCCATGTCCATGCCAGCCGCCACTGCATGGTAGAGGAATGTGGAGTGCATCGTTTCACGAATGATATTGTTTCCTCGGAATGAGAAAGACACGTTACTCACACCACCGCTGACTAGCGCATTAGGCAGTTCTTTTTTAATTCTACGAGTGGCTTCTATGAAAGCCAGACCATATGCATTGTGTTCCTCAATTCCCGTGGCCACTGCGAAAATATTCGGATCAAAAATAATGTCCTCAGATAGAAATCCAACCTGATTTACAAGTAATTTGTAAGATCGGGAGCAGATATCTACTTTTTTTTGTGCTGTATCAGCTTGGCCTTCTTCATCGAACGCCATAACGATAACCGCTGCGCCATAGCGAAGTATTTCTCGGGCTTGAGTCAGAAATGATTCTTCACCCTCTTTTAGACTTATGGAATTAACAATACCTTTGCCTTGCAGACATCGCAGCCCCGCTTGAATGACTGACCATTTAGAGGAATCAATCATAATGGGGACGCGTGCAATATCCGGTTCAGATGCGATTAGCTTCAAGAAGCGATCCATCGCTTCCTCTGAATTGAGCATTCCTTCGTCCATGTTTATATCAATGATCTGAGCACCATTTTCAACCTGGTCTCGGGCAATAGTTAGCGCCTCTTCATAGTCATTTGCCTCGATAAGTTTTCTAAAGCGTGCAGAGCCAGTGACGTTAGTTCGCTCACCAATATTGACAAAGAGACTGTTGGGATCAATTTTGAATGACTCCATTCCTGATAGGCGGCAAGATTTTGGAATGTGGGGAGTGATTCTAGGAGGGTGCTTTAAAACAGCTTTAGCAATTTCCCTGATGTGCTCAGGGGTTGTTCCGCAGCAGCCTCCAGCGAGATTTAGCCAGCCACTTTGAGCAAATTCACCAATTATCTCGGCCATGTCCTCCGGGGTGTCGTCGTACTCTCCAAATTCATTGGGTAGGCCAGCGTTTGGATAAACACTGACTGGAAATTCCGAAATTTGAGCTAATTCCTTAATATACGGTCTTAATTCATTGGCCCCCAAGGCACAATTCAGGCCTATAAATAAGGGTTTCGCATGACGTACGGAGTTGTAGAAAGCTTCTAGAGTTTGACCGGATAGGGTACGACCAGAAGCATCTGTGATAGTGCCAGATACGATAACCGGGATATTTAAAGCCTTGTCATCGGATAAGCGTTTAATAGCAAATATCGCTGCTTTGGCATTGAGGGTGTCGAAAATAGTTTCGACTATGAGTAAATCGGCTCCACCCTCGATAAGCGCCTGCGTGGCCTCACTATAGGCTTCTACTAGTTGTTCGAATGTTACATTGCGGGCGCCAGGATCGCTTACATCTGGGGAGATTGAGCAGGTGCGGCTTGTTGGGCCAAGTGCGCCTGCTACGAACCTTGGCTTGCCAGACTCAGCTTCTGATTCATCTGCTACCTCTCGGGCTATTTGGGCGGCCGTGAAATTCAGTTCTGAAACCAAGGACTCCATGCCGTAATCGGCTTGTGATGGTTTTGTGGAATTAAACGTATTGGTTGTGATGATATCGGCACCGGCCGCTAGAAATTGCCTATGAATATTTTTTATATGATCTGGTTGAGAAAGCGACAGAAGATCATTGTTCCCTTGTAGTTCACGTGGCCAATCTTTAAATCGCTGACCCCTAAAGTCTGCCTCTTTGAGTTTTAATGCTTGCACGCTTGTGCCTAACGCACCATCGAGAATGATGATTCTCTCGCCCAGAAGTTTTTCTAGTTGTTTTATTTGATTCCTCAAGTTGATTTCTCTTTTGCTTCGCTGGAATGATTTAAGCCAAGTGCGTGACATATTGCATAAGTAAGATCAGATCTATTCAGAGTATAGAAATGGAATTCATCGACGCCATGCTGTCTTAGCTTATCGACTTGCTCAATAGCAACGCTTGCAGCAATCATCCGGCGAGTATCTGGATCTTCATTCAAACCAGAAAATCGTTCATGGAGTTTTGGCGGTACAAATGCTCCACAATCTTTTGCAAATTTCACGATCTTTGGAAAATTAGTGATAGGGAGTATTCCTGGGATTATTGGAACCCCTAAGTTCATTGCTTGACAGCGATCTCTAAAGCGCAAGTATGCTGTCGTGTCTAGGAAGAACTGGGTTATCGCACGAGATGCTCCAGCATCTATTTTTCGTTTTAGATTTTCTATATCGGCATCCGCGCTTTTTGCTTCTGGATGGACCTCTGGATAAGCAGCGACCGAAATATCGAAATCCCCAACTGTACGCAATCCTTTTACTAAGTCCTCAGCGTAATCAAAACCGTTTTTGCAAGGTTTGTATGTCTTCGTGCCTTTTGGGGGATCGCCGCGTAGCGCAACAATATTTCTAATTCCTGACCTCCAATATTTCTCGGCGACTTCAAGGACTTCTTCGCGCGAGGCTTCAACACAGGTTAAATGTGGAGCACTCTTCATCGAGGTTTCTGTTTGTAGGCGTGTTATAACTTGATGAGTTCGATCTCTGGTTGACCCATCTGCCCCATAGGTTACAGAGACAAAACTTGGACCAAGTGGTTCCAGTCGTCGTATCGAGCACCAGAGTTTTTCAGACATTTTCTCGTTTGCTGGAGGGAAAAACTCAAACGAAACTTTAATGTTATTGGTCATGGTTTTTTCTGATTGAAGACTGAATTCTTGAAATTCTGGCTGCCAGTGCAACCATAGCTGTTCCTTTTTTGGTGGGTTTTAGGTCAAGGAGATGGAAACCAGAACTTTTAATATGTTCAATGAGTGTCGGGTTGCTTTCTTGAATATTGGATGTCTCCACGAACATGAGGTGCCCTCCCTCTTTCACGACCCGTCGTGATTCGGCAATCACACGGAGAGGATCATTTGCCGCACCAAGAACACGATCTATAGTGATGATATCGAAGTGTCCCTTTGGGAATGTTAGGTTATACATATCGCCTTCTTGGACTGTGCAGCTTGCAAGACCGTGGGATAGTACTGTGGCTCGCGCGATGAGACGCATATCCCGTGACTGATCAATGGCAATTGTGCGTCTAGCTCGCGAGCCAAATAATTGAAGCATGCAGCCAGTTCCAGTGCCAATATCCAGCAAGTCACCTAGTGTGGAGTCATTATCGTATCCGGGGATATGTTTTCTAAGAAGGCTGTCAAGAGCGACTCCTACTTCGTTAATTTCAGGTTGACTAAAGGGTCGCACACCCATATGAGCCAAGAGTTTCTCGGCTCGTATTTTACGCTTGGCAAGAATTGCTATTAGATTTTTACGATCTTTAGTTCTCACAGAATCATTTTCAATAATGCTTCCTAGCACCTCTTTAACGAGACAGAGGTGATCCTCGTCTATCTCTGTTCTGTAATAGATCTCATTCTGGTCGCGTGTTTTTTTAAGCAGTTGGGCTTCGGATAGTACCCGCAGATGTCTGGAGACACGCGGTTGACTGTAGCCAGTAACCTGGGTTATTTCTCTAACTGAAAGCTCGCCCTGATCAAGGGTAGCCAATAGCCTCAGCCGAGCAGGATCGCCAAGAACTCGCAGTAAATTTGCTAGGGATTCGAAGTTTTCCATGGGTATATTCGAATATAAAGATATGTTTATATAGTATACGACCCTGTGGTGTCAAAAGGTCAGTTTAGGCTTTTACTTGCAATGGATATTGGGGTTTATTGCTGCCTTTCAGATCGACATAACAAGTTCATTCTGTCTTGGGCTTAATGCCCATGCGCCTATGCCCAGATAGCAGTCTTTTTTTGAAATTTAAAGATTGGCATGGGGCACTGTAAGTGTCTCGACCAGTTTTATGGGCTTTTCAGTTTATCTCGCAGAATTTGGTTGACATTCTGGGGGTTGGCTTTGCCTTTGGATGTCTTCATGACCTGCCCAACTAAAAATCCAATGACTTTTTCCTTTCCGTTTTTGAACTGCATTACTTGTTCAGGATTGTTTGTAATGACCTCGTCTACCATCATCTCAATAGTATTCGTATCAGATATTTGTTTAAGACCATTTTTCTCAATGATGTTATCAATGCTGCTTGAGCCCCCGACTTTCCAGAGTTCGTCGAACACAATATTTGCAGCGCTAGCTGAGACGGTATTATCTTCAATTTTTTGAGCAAGACTAGCTATCATTGACGGAGGCACCTTAGAATCCTCAATGCGTAGCCCTTCCCGATTTAGTGCGGCACCTAATTCACGTTGAATCAGGTTGCCGATTTTTTTTGCAGGGACATTTGGTGCAGCTTTAGCGGCGTCTTCGAAATAGTCTGCTATCTCGGGTGTGCTTGTGAGCTCTTCAGACATTGAGTCAGATAGATTGTAATCAAGGGTAAGGCGTTTAGTTCTGGCATCCGGTAATTCTGGAAGTTCGGCGCGTAAACTCTCTATCAGTTCATCATCAATTATTACCGGAAGAAGGTCTGGATCCGGAAAGTAACGGTAGTCATTTGCCTCTTCTTTGCTACGCATTGGGCGCGTTTCATTATTATCGGAGTCATAAAGGCGGGTTTCTTGGGTAATTTTTCCTCCGTCTTCGAGCATATCAATTTGTCGCTCGACTTCCACTCGAATCGCTTTCTCCACGAACCTAAAAGAGTTTAGATTTTTCAATTCTGTGCGTGTGCCTAGTTTTTCCTCACCTTTTATTCTGATTGATACATTGGCGTCACAACGGAAAGACCCCTCCTGCATGTTGCCATCTGAAATGCCCAGATAACGCACGAGCTTGTGAATAGAACGCATGTACGTGCCCGCCTCTTCGGCTGAGCGCATGTCTGGTTCTGATACGATCTCCAAAAGTGGTGTTCCCGCGCGGTTCAAATCAATGCCGCTGAGACCTTGAAAATCCTCATGCAGAGATTTTCCTGCGTCCTCCTCAAGGTGCGCTCTAGTGATCCTGATAGTTTTTAAGTTGCCGTCCTCGAGCCTGATATCTAGGTGTCCACTATGGACTATGGGTAGTTCGTACTGGGAAATCTGGTATCCCTTGGGTAGATCTGGATAAAAGTAGTTCTTGCGAGCAAAAACCGAGCGACGAGAAATTTGACAGTCTGTGGCAAGACCAAACTTGATCGCCATGTGTACTACGCTTTGATTAAGGACCGGTAGTACTCCAGGATAGCCAAGATCAACTAGCGAGGCTTGGGTATTTGGTGCAGCACCATATCGGGTTGGGCTGCCTGAGAAAATCTTACTATTCGTAGCTAGTTGAGCGTGCACTTCCAAGCCGATTACAACCTCCCAGTCCATTACGCTTCATATCCCGGTGGCACATGGTTGTGCCAGTCGGTCTCCTGTTGGTAATAGAATCCAGCTTTAAGCAGTTTTTCTTCGCTCAGATGAGGCCCAATGAGTTGTAGCCCAACCGGAAGATTTTTTACGAATCCGCATGGTATTGAAAGGGCTGGCAGACCTGCGAGTGGGGCGCCAATGGTATAGATGTCATTTAGATACATTTGTATAGGGTCGTCAGTTTTTTGTCCAATACGGAACGCTGGCGTTGGTGTCGTTGGGCCAGCAATGAGATCAACAGTCTCGAACGCTCGAGCAAAATCTTGACTTATAAGTTGGCGGACTTTTTGAGCTTGTAAATAGTACGCATCGTAATAGCCAGCGGACAGGACGTAAGTGCCCGTGAGTATTCTTCTCTTAACTTCCGAGCCGAACCCTTCTCCTCGAGTTCTCATGTAGAACTCCGCTAGATCTTCAAAGTGTTTCGCGCGATGACCAAATCGCACCCCATCGAAGCGAGATAGGTTTGAAGATGCTTCGGCCGAAGCGACCACATAATAAGCAGGAACAGAAAGGCGTATATGTTCTAGATGGATATCTTTGATACGGGCACCAAGCTTTTCAAAAACAGACAGTGCCTCTCGGATTAACTGGGCATTTTGCGTTTCTAAGCTGTCGTCAAAAAAATTATCTGGGACTCCAATGGTTATGTTTTCCCATATGCTTCTTTGCGCTCTTGAAAAGTCGGGCACGGACTCTGGCAGTGATGTGGAATCGCGTTCGTCGGCCCCGGCCATTATTTGCAGCATTAAGGCAGCATCTTCTGCTGTTCTCGTGAGCGTCCCAGCTTGGTCAAGGCTGGAGGCGAATGCCACCATGCCGTAGCGGGAAATTCTGCCGTAAGTTGGTTTTAGTCCAGTAATTCCTGTCAGTGCGGCTGGTTGCCTTATCGAACCACCCGTGTCCGTGCCTGTTGCGCCACTCACTAGCCTCGCAGCCACGGCCGCTGCTGATCCCCCAGAGGAGCCTCCTGGTACTCGATCAGTGTCCCAAGGATTGTGAACTGGCCCGTAAAAACTGGTCTCATTGGATGAGCCCATCGCGAACTCATCCATATTAGTTTTCCCCAGCATAACTGCTCCAGCGGCCTTAAGCTTAGCCACAGCCGTCGCGTCATATGGGGAGACGAAGTTATCTAGGATACGTGAGCCGCATGATGTTTTTACTCCTTTCGTGCAAAAAATATCCTTATGCGCTATCGGAATTCCGGTGAGCGGGGTCACGTCTCCAGATGCTAGTCGTGCGTCAGCTGCTTTAGCCTGTGCGAGAGCTTCTTCCTGGCTTACAGTAATGAAGGAATTAAGGCTGGGGTCTAGGCGCGATATGCGCGTCAGAAAGTATTCCGTAAGCTCTTTGGACGAAATCGTTCGATTCTTGAGCTTTTGGGCGAGCTGAGAAATAGTTGCGTCATGCATGCTTGAGAGGTCTATTGCTTCGGGCTACTGTCAGCGGATAATTCACAAGAATAAACATCTACTCTATAACTTTGGGTACTAAGTAAAGGCCCCGTTCCACTAGTGGCGCGTTTTGCTGATACTGCTCTTGGTTATCAGTTTCGGTCACCTTATCTTTCCGCATCCGTTGAGATTGATCCAGCGGATGCGCCATAGGTAATACCCCGGAGGTCTCAGCGTCCTGGAGTTGATTCACCATATTAACAATATCAGACAGCTTGGCCGATACGTCGTCCATTTCCTCCGGAGTGATTTCCAGGCGGGATAGTAGACACAACTTTTCCACGTCTTCTCGGTTGAGCAACATGGTCTTTAACCCAGACTAATTTGCAAATAACTATACACGTCACCTTGCCCATTGTTCTACCCATTGTTAAAGTTGTCGTACTGTTTTTAAACCTCCACCTTGGCGCTCAATGTTTAAGAGCTTTCTCGGTTACTTTTCTAATGATCTGTCCATTGATCTGGGTACTGCAAATACCTTGATATATGTGCGTGGCAGAGGTGTTGTCCTAGACGAACCCTCCGTCGTAGCAATTCGTGAGGAAAGTGGTAGAGGTGGCAAAGTCCTTGAAGCCGTAGGTACAAGCGCTAAAAGTATGTTGGGTCGCACGCCTGGGAGTATTACAGCCATTAGGCCAATGAAGGATGGTGTGATAGCAGACTTCACCATTACGGAGAAGATGCTCCAATATTTTATTAAAAAAGCTCATGGATCCCGTTATTTTAGGCCAAGCCCAAGGGTTCTTGTTTGCGTACCGTACGGTGCTACGCAAGTGGAGCGCCGGGCAATCCGCGAGTCTGTAGAAGGCGCTGGAGCTCGGAAGGTTTACTTGGTTGAGGAGCCAATGGCTGCTGCAATCGGTGCGGGGATGCCTGTTCACGAAGCCCGTGGGTCTATGGTTTTGGATATAGGCGGTGGCACCTCAGAGGTTGCTGTGATTTCCTTGAACGGAATTGTTTATGCGGCATCTGTAAGGATCGGCGGGGACCGATTTGATGAGGCTATCACGAATTATGTGCGTCGAAATTATGGCATTCTGATTGGCGAAGCTACTGCGGAGCGTATAAAAAAGGCAATTGGTTCAGCTTACCCCGGCCAAGAAGTAAAAGAGATATCGATAAAGGGCCGAAACCTTGCGGAAGGAGTGCCTCGTAGTTTCACGCTTAACAGCAATGAAGTTCTCGAATCTCTTCAAGAACCGTTGCAAGGCATCGTGAGTGCGGTAAGGGCAGCTTTAGAGCAAACTCCTCCTGAGTTAGGTGCGGACGTAGCAGAACGTGGAATTGTGCTTACTGGCGGAGGTGCTTTGTTGACTGATCTTGACAAGCTTCTTATAGAGGAAACAGGGTTGCCGGTTATAATATCTGATGATCCATTAACCTGTGTGGCTCGTGGTGGCGGACGCATATTAGAGTTGCTGGACGAATACGGTCCTTCAACATTTACTATCGATTGATTTTAACGGGCGCTAGTCCGTGGGTTTGGAGTGTGCTTAGACCATGAATGCTCCAGGAGGAATAGGCGGAGGACGAGAAGTGTCTTCTTTGGGCCTTCGTTTTTCTCTGCTGGCAGTTATTAGTCTGGTATCCATGGTTGTGGATCATAGGGACGATCACTTATCTCAAGTCCGTCATGCTTTTTCTATAGCCGTCTACCCGATAGAAATAGCCGTTAATTTTCCCTTCAAAACATGGAGATGGGCAACTATCTCGCTCGCCGCACGTACGACCCTGCTTAGCGAAAATGCAGAGCTAAAAGGCGCGCAACTTAACTACGATGGCCGTCTCCAACGCATGGCGGCTCTTGAGGCAGAAAATATACGCCTTCGTGAGATGCTCGACTCGAGCGCTCGAGTCGATGATCGTGTTTTAGTAGCAGAGATATTGTCTGTAGATTTAGATCCTTACCGTCAACATTTCTTGATTAATCGTGGCCTTAAAGACGGGGTTTATATTGGCCAGGCGCTTTTGGACGCTAATGGGGTTGTCGGTCAAATTGTTGGGGTTGAGGTATTTACCTCTGAAGCTGTCTTAATAAGTGATGCTGATCATGCTGTTCCAGTTTCGGTAAATAGAAACGGGTTAAGGACAATCGCAATTGGCACCGGTGATAGTGGGCGGCTTAGGTTGCCCTATCTTACTAATAGTGCAGATATTGAGGTTGGAGATTTACTCGTATCTTCAGGTCTTGGGGAAGTATTCCCGTCTGGATATCCTGTTGGTAGAGTGTTGAAAGTGGAACGTAGGCCAGGCCAGTCATTTGCGGAGGTGATTGCTGAGCCCGCAGCCGAATTAGACCGGGACCGGGAAGTGCTTTTGGTCTGGTCAGAAGAAGATCCAGATAATCAATACGGTACAGTTAAACTTGTCGAGTCTGAATAATGAGAAACGCAGCCAATACTCTTATCTGGCCAGCATCGACATTTGTGTTAGCGCTTATATTGACTGTTGTTCCAATGCCGGACACGGCAGCAGCTTTTCGACCAGATTGGGCAGCTCTCATCATGATTTACTGGACGCTTCTTGCGCCGGAACGTTTCGGTTTGATGACTGCCCTGTTCCTAGGACTTGCGGTGGACACTTTGTCAGGAGCTCTTCTAGGGCAGAATGCTTTGGCAATGTTGATCATTACCTATGTTGGCCTTAAGTTACATCTTCGCTTGCGTTTCTCTCCAATTTCTCAAACGACCATGACAGTATTTGGAATGCTTTCAGCTTATGAGTTCGTATTATTCTGGGTTGATGGGGTGGCGGGTAGGACAGTGCCCTATTCTGAACGCTGGATGCCCGTGTTGACAGGAACATTGCTATGGCTGTTGCTTCGTGGAGCTCTTGATCGAGTGCGAAGACAGGATCAGGCGCGAATCTCAACATGAATTCTGCAGTTCCACTCAAAGACCATTGGAAAGAGCAGAAACTCTTTTTTTCCAGACTGGTTGCAGCTGGAATAATTATCTTAGCTTTGACTGGTGTTCTTGTGTGGAGGCTAGTTCAGCTGCAGGTAGTTGAGCATGAGTCCTTTGCTGAGCTGTCCCAAGGGAATCGGTTGCGTATTCAACCACTGGCGCCAACGAGGGGTCTGATTTATGACCGCAACGGGATTGTGTTGGCAGAAAACCTTCCTGCCTGGGAACTAACTGTAACGCCTGAGCAAATTTCAAACTTGGATTTTAGACTGCAAAGCCTTGGAGAGCTTGGGCTTATTGATCCTTCGTCTACTGAAAATTTAGTAGAACTTGTCGGTTCGCATCGAGGCTTTGAGCGGGTGAAACTGACAAACTTATCGGAGGTACAGGCTGCGCGTTTTGCGGTAAGACGACATCATTTCTCTGGTGTTGATATTCAAGAAGGTCTAGTACGCAACTATCCGTTCGGCGATCTAACCGGCCACGCTGTAGGATATGTGGCAAGCATTAGTTCGTCGGATCTAGAGCGGATAAATCGTCGTGATTATGCAGCAACGTCCTTAATCGGAAAAAGTGGTATTGAGCGAAGCTATGAGGTGACATTGCGTGGCAGCGTTGGTTACCGACAGCAGGTGGTTAACGCTCAGGGTCGAGTTCTTTTAGATTCGGTCGAGGCTGAAAATACACTGCTAAGTTCGGATTCTTCCCAGGGGGGGCTTGAAACACGTTGGCCGGTTCCCGGAGATAATATTTTTCTTGGTTTGGATATTCGTTTGCAGCTTGCGGCCCATAGAGCGCTAGAAGGCCGAAGGGGTGCCGCAGTTGCCATTGAACCAAGCACTGGTGATATTTTGGCGTTGGTTAGCATGCCAGCCTTTGATCCTAATAGTTTTGCAGTCGGTTTAAGTCGAGCAGACTTTCAGAAGCTTAATAATGATCCTGATAAGCCTCTTTTTCAGAGAGCGCTGGCTGGTCATTACCCGCCTGGCTCCACTATCAAGCCATTCTTAGGGCTGGCAGCTCTCCATTATGAGGTGCTTGACCCCGACAGGCGTGACATGTGTCCTGGGTATTTTATTTTGCCTGGAACTTCCCATCGCTACAGGGACTGGAAGCCTGCAGGGCACGGACCGATTGATCTCCACCAAAGCATTGTTCAATCCTGTGATACTTATTTTTATCAACTCGCCGTAAAGCTTGGGATCGATCAGATACATGGATTTCTTCTGGGTTTTGGTTTTGGTGAGCGCACTGGTATTGATGTTATGAATGAGAATGCTGGAATTATCCCTTCACGAGAATGGAAACGCGCTCAATTCGCACGGAGTGAAGACCAAACCTGGTATCCCGGAGAAACAGTCATCACAGGTATTGGACAAGGATTTACTCTCGTTACCCCCTTGCAACTCGCTCATGCCACCGCGGTATTGGCAACTGGCGGTCAGCGATTTAAGCCTCGTCTCGTTATTGCTACTGAGGATGCCGTAACGGGTGTGATTGCGAAACCCGAGCCAGTCTTGCTTGATGTTATAGGTAACGTGGAGGAGCTTCATTGGAAACGTATTGCTCAAGCAATGATTGGTGTAACTGAGGAAACACAGGGATCTGGCCAAACCGCCATGCGAGGAGCTCAATATTCTGTTGCTGGAAAGACAGGGACAGCACAGGTTTTTTCTCTGGCAGCAAACGAGAAGTACAACGCAGAGGAAATTGATGAACGTTTGAGGGATCATGGGCTATTCATTGCTTATGCGCCTGCTGAAAACCCCACAATTGCTGTTGCTGTAGTGGTTGAAAACAGTGGTGGTGGCGGCGCTACGGCTGCGCCTGTAGCGCGGCAGATATTGGATGCTTATTTTTTAGAAGATCCTAATGACTCTGAGAAGCATTGAGATGGGGATAGGGCCCTGGGCACTACGGACCAGAGGTATAGTGATAGATGTTCCTATTTTGCTTGTAACTGTCTCTATTGCCATTCTGGGTTTTTTTGTTCTCTATAGCGCGGTGGGAGAGAGTTTATCAATGGTATTACGTCAGGCCTTTCGGTTTGGTATAGCGTTGATGGTCTTTGGGTTAATAGCGCAGATTTCACCTCGATTATTGCGAATTTGGTCCCCGTGGATTTTTTGCATAACGCTTGTTTTTTTGTTGATGGTGATGGCGAGAGGTGAGTTTGGTGGCGGCGCTCAGCGGTGGTTAGATATTGGAATCGTGCAGTTTCAACCATCCGAAATTATGAAAATTTCTGTGCCAATGATGGTTGCATGGTTTATGCATGAACGCCCACTTCCCCCTACGTTCAAGCAGTTGCTTATGCTTTTGTTAATTTTTTGTGCGCCAACTTTTTTAATTTATCAACAACCTGACCTGGGGACGGCTCTATTAGTTATGTTTTCTGGTGGATTGACGGTTTTGCTAGCGGGTTTAAGTCTCCGGTCAATAGCTATTTTAGGGGTGCTATCGCTGAGTTCCATCCCAGTACTTTGGCATTACATGTTCCAATACCAGCGCGATAGAGTCCTGACTTTTTTCAATCCTGAATCAGACCCACTGGGTGCGGGATATAACATTATTCAATCGAAGATTGCCCTTGGGTCTGGAGGTCTCTTTGGGAAAGGTTGGCTGAATGGGACACAGGCTCACTTGGAGTTTTTGCCAGAACGCTCTACTGATTTTATTTTTGCTGTTATGGGAGAGGAATTTGGTTTGCTTGGGCTATTGCTTTTGTTAGGGCTATACCTGTTGTTGGTAGGCAGAGGCTTATATATAGCATCACAGGCTCAGGATACCTTCTCACGGTTGCTTGCAGGTGGACTAAGCCTCACTTTTTTTGTCTATGTATTCGTGAACTCAGGAATGGTATCTGGTCTATTGCCGATAGTTGGCGTGCCTTTGCCTCTGGTAAGCGCTGGTGGCACATCTATGGTGACGTTAATGGCAGGTTTCGGTATTCTCGCGGCCATTCACGGTAACCGAAAACTTCTAGCGACATGAAAACCTTCTCTAGTTGCTCTGTTTTGCTGATTTTTTTGGCAAATGCTGTACATGGGCAAACGGTGGGCGTCGATCTGGAATCGGTGTACTTGGAAAGAGACGCTTTTATCGAGAGAATGGTTGAGACGCATAACCTTGATCAATCTCAATTAATCAGGATTTTATCCAACATCGATATTAATGAGCGAGTACTGGAAGCAATATCGCGTCCAGCTGAGAGGGTATTGCCCTGGCATGAATATCGTCAAATTTTTCTCAATGATGCACGTATCAATGGTGGTGTGGAGTTTTGGATAAACTACGCAGATACGATTCAGAAGGCGAGTGAATCCTATGGTGTTGCACCAGAAATTCTGGTTTCCATACTAGGGATAGAGACCTATTACGGTCAGCGTACTGGCAACTATCGTGTGGTTGATGCGCTTTCAACTTTAGCCTTTGCCTATCCTCCTCGGGCCGATTTTTTTAGATCAGAATTAGAATCATTTTTCTTGTTAATGACAGAAGAAGATATCGATCCAAATGCTGTAATGGGTTCATACGCAGGGGCAATGGGTGCAGGACAGTTTATTTCTTCTAGTTATAGAGCATACGCCGTAGATGGCAATTCAGACGGGCGAAGAGACCTGTGGGGTAATTGGGATGATGTGCTTTCAAGTGTGGCTAACTATTTTAGTGCACACGGTTGGCGACCGGGTGAGCAAGTCGTCACTCGTGCTTCTACTTCTCCAACTCTTCACTTATTGCAAAATCGGGAAGTGTTTGAGGCGCCTAATAGTATGAGTCTTGATGAGAGTGTTGCTTCGCTAAGAGGAGCAGGGTATGTTTTTTCTACAGAGCTGTCAGAGGAAACGCCGGTCACAGTTCTATCTCTACAAGGTGAAAATGATAAAGAGTACTGGGTGGGGTATCATAATTTCCACGTCATTACTCGCTACAATCATAGTGTGATGTACGCGTTAGCAGCCTATCAACTTGGTGAGCTCATTCGAGCTGGATACGAACAAGCTCTACATGAAGGATCGCTTAGGGACAGCAAATGATCTGTCAAGAAAGTCATGTGCTAGCATTTCGCTATCTGCAATTCGGGTTTTTTTTGCTCTCAGTGAGTTTGATGTGGGGTTGTGCGCCGAGTCGACTCGAACAGACGCCTGAACCAGGGCGAAGTGAGGTTGGCGTAGATTTAACACGCAGTCCCCGGGGTAATCCGCCTTTTTATGACGTATTAGGGCAGCGCTACTATGTGCAGGCCTCAAGCGTTGGGTATCGTGAGACAGGGGTAGCTTCGTGGTATGGCCCAAAGTTTCATGGGCTTTCTACTTCGAACGGAGAGACTTACGATATGTATGCTATGACAGCAGCTCATACCACTCTCCCGATTCCCACTTGGGTGGAGGTCATAAATCTTTCAAATAATTTACGTGCAATCGTTCGAGTGAATGATCGTGGCCCCTTTTTACACGATCGCGTAATTGATCTTTCTTATGCTGCAGCTTTACAGTTAGATATGGTCCAAGACGGAACTGCACGGGTAGAAGTGCGAGCTCTTGACGCTCTTAGTGATTCACAAGCGGCTTATATGTCAGAACAGATCTATATTCAGGTTGGAGCTTTTTCCATCCAAAAAAATGCAGAGGACTTTGCACTTACACTAAAAACGAAAAAGTTTTCTCGTGTATTGGTAGACTCTGATCAAGGAGGCTCATCTCGATTGCATCGTGTTCTTATCGGGCCTTTCGATCGGTCTGAAAAAATTGATGCTGTATTCGATAGTCTTTCCTCCGCGGGCTTTGGCGGAGCGCAGTTGGTTATAGGGCATTGAGCATAACGTACAATACGGATCTGGGAAGCTAGACCGATCAGGAGCCGCCGATGATTAAAGTCTGGGTTGTCCTTGCATTAATTATGCCGTTTAGCGTCTTTGCGCAGAACGTTCCAATACCAGCCCCTCCTCAACTTGGCTCTGAGAGCTATATGTTGATTGATTTCGTAACTGGGCAGATTATAGTCGAATCGTCGCCCGACGAAATTCTAGAACCTGCTAGTCTCACGAAACTGATGACTGCATATGCGGCTTTTAAAGCCCTAGAGCAGGGTCAAATTAATTTGGATGATCAGGTATATGTAAGCGAAAAAGCTTGGAGAACGGACGGGTCGCGAATGTTTATAGAGGTTGGTACGTACGTGTCGGTTGAAGATTTATTTCGTGGAATGATTATTCAATCCGGTAACGATGCGAGTGTTGCATTATCGGAGCATGTGGCAGGATCAGAAGAAGCCTTCGCTGGTCTAATGAACCAACATGCTCAATTACTGGGAATGAGTTCAAGCTCTTTTCGCAATAGTACTGGGTTACCAAGTGTTGATCATTACACCACCGCTCGAGATACCGCCGTTCTGACGAGAGCGATCATCTCAGAATTTCCCTCTTACTACTCTTGGTACTCGGAACGTGATTTCACCTATAACGATATCACACAGCAAAATCGGAACTTATTGCTGTGGCGTGACTCATCCGTAGATGGTCTGAAAACCGGCTATACAGATGCAGCTGGCTACTGTCTAGTAACTTCGGCTCAACGTTCTGGCATGCGTTTGATATCTGTTGTTATGGGAGCTGGTAGTCCGGAAGAGCGGGCCACTGATAGTCAGGCTCTTTTAAATTATGGGTTTCGTTTTTATGAGACGCATAAGCTCTATTCAAAGGACGTAGAAGTTACTACTTCTCGAGTTTGGAAAGGAGATCCAGAGTCTGTAGCCATGGGAGTTACTGAAGATCTTTACCTTACAATACCCCGTGGTAGCTATGATTCCTTGTCCGTTTTAATAGACGTGGAGTCGGAATTGATGGCACCACTTCAGATGAATAGTCCAGTTGGGTATGTCAGGGTTTCCTTAGACGGCGAGCAAGTTTCAGAGGTGCCTTTAGTTGCACTGCACGATGTGCCGGATGCGGGTTTTTGGGTGCAGCTTAAGGATCAAATAATGCTATGGGCACAATGATTCGCCAGGTTTGATGAGCGAGGACTCCTTACTGGGATTTCCCTGTGATTATTCTATAAAAGTGTTGGGCCGAAAGGAGGGTAATTTTAGATCTATAGCGGAGACTATTGTTCAAGCGCACTATGTTGATATAGATCGCGAGAAAATCAAGGAAAAGGTCAGTAAGAACGGTGTTTTTTTAAGTCTGACTTTTACAGTTTATGCCCAGAACAAAGATCAAATAGATGCGCTCTACCGAGATCTTGTAGCTAGTGAAGATGTTTTGTTGGTCTTATGAGGCGACTCAACTTTCGTGATCTTGGTTTTAGGTCGCTTCCTGATGTTTGGGAGGACATGAAACGGTTTACGGATGAGCGTCATGAAAAAACACAGGATGAAGTCTGGTTAGTCGAACATCCACCTATATATACACTTGGTCTTAACGCAGATCCTGCTCATATTTTAGAAGCAGGCGATGTACCTGTGTTACAAATCGACCGTGGTGGGCAGGTGACTTACCATGGACCTGGCCAACTTATTGCTTACGTTATGTTAGATCTCCAGAGATCGAGGACTAGTATTCGGTCTATTGTTCAGGCGCTTGAGGCGGCAGTGATTAGCACAGTGGCCATCTATGGAATTGAAGCGTATGGGAGGCGGGATGCACCTGGTGTTTATGTTGATGACCAGAAGATTGCCGCTATAGGACTACGGGTTCGGCGCCACTGTACTTATCATGGTTTGGCGGTCAATGTGGATATGGACCTTGCGCCGTATCGAAGCATTAACCCCTGCGGCTTTAAAGATCTGGAAGTTATTCAGTTAAGCGATCTATGCGATTCGATCAGTATGCCAAGAGTGCGAGCAGATTTAGAGACCATGTTAAGAGCAAGTCTTTCGTGAGTTGGATATGGAGCTGAGATCCAAGAAAAATCTAGCTGAGGCTTTGCTTATTGGGAACAAAGAGGTTGTTTCTACAGTCGCTGGAAAATTACTTAAGCTAAAGAAAAATAACTTCGTGGAACGTCCATGGGGAGGAATGAGCATTCGAAGCTTCAAGGGCCTTTGTCCATTGCTAAATCAAGTTGCAGTGAGCGGTATGGGGTTAGGCGAGGCGTTTGAGCTTTCAGCGTGGGATGGAGATGCTGAATCTAAGATGCATCCAAGTCTACTAAGGTTTGATGATGGCTCGGAAGTCACACTGTCAGAATTGCTGAGGGTGCGGGCTCAAGATTTTCTTAGCGAGGAGTTCATAACATCTTACGGTAAGGCGTTCCCTCTACTAATCAAAACCTTAGATATAAAGGAACTGCTTTCCGTGCAAGGGCATCCAGAGGGTAATACTGAGTTGTACATTATTATTGATGCCGAACCAGGGGCCACTCTGCGATTGGGATTCCGAGAAAATATACAGCTAGAATTGCTGAAAAAAAATCTTCTAAAAGGGCGATTTCAGCAGGAAACCTTACTAAAAACACTAGATCCTATTATGAGCCAATCAGAGCTTCAGGAGATTTTGCAGCCTTGGATTTCACAACGAAAAGCATCTTTCTCTGCACTGATAGTTAATTCTAATATTCGGGACGTTGAACTTTGGTTGTCAGTAGAGGAGATTTTAATTGAATTAAAGGTTTTGTACTGGCAAGTTCTTGACTCAATGAATGTGATTCCAGTGAAACCTGGTCAGGTCATTTATAATGCTAATCCACAACGCTTACTAGGCCAAACCGGCAAGCTGGCAACAGCGGAAGTGCACGCGCTTGGTAACCCAGAAAACAAGGAAATCCTTGCTCTTGAGATTCGAAGACCAGGCGTGACTTTTCGAGCTTGGGATAATGTTAGATTTCCTATTCGAGAGATAGATATCTCATCCGCTTTCGAAGTTCTTAATTTGCAGAAAACAAAAGCTAATGAATTTATTGTTGAGCCTAAGAAGGTAAATAATAGGCCGGGTACTTTTTGTTCTCTCGATAACGATATTTTTTGCGTGGAGCATCTGAAGCCAAATGAAAAAGTCTCGGTTTTGGTTCCTGAGATGTCCCCGCATTATTTGTATGCCATACGTGGGCGCGCTCGGTTTTTTGGTGTTAATGACTCTGAGATAGGCATTCTTGAACAAGGTGAGTCTGCAATCATTTCTAAGGCTATAGGCTCATATCGTGTCGAAAGCATGGGGCCTGAAACAGAAATTATAAAGGTTAGTTTGCCCGTTGGCGTCTAGTCCATAATATGAGTATTGCGACCCTAATGCAGGAGATAACTAATGGGTAAGTTTGAGAGCATGGCTAATGTAGATGGCGTGATAACTAATGTTGCCGATGCGCGAGTTCCAATTATGGATCGCGGGTTTCTTTATGGAGATTCCATATACGAAGTATTTAGGACCTATCGAGGTATTCCTCTCTTCCATGACGAGCACTGGGCGCGTTTTGAGCGTTCAGCAAAATTAGCCCATCTCACTCTCACTATATCTAAAGATCAGATAATAAATGAGATTCGTAAGACGGTTCGTGCAACAAATGCGGCCGAACAAAAACGTGATGTTTACGTCCGTTATATTGTTACTCGAGGAGAAGGCCCAGTGGATCTTTTTCCACGCCCAGAGCTCACAACTCGTTACGTCATCATTGTTAAAGAGTTGCCAGAATGGGATTCAGATTTTTTGCGTGTTGGGATACGTCTGGCGATCCCTGAGACTAGGCGTAATGCGACAAATGCACTTGATCCAAATATCAAGGGTGGTAATTATATGAATAACGTTCTCGGAATCATTGAAGCGCGAATGCTAGGGGCTGATGACTGTGTGATGTTAAGCGACTCGGGCCTGATCACAGAGGCGTCGACTAGCAACGTTTTTTTTGTAATGCGCAACGATAATACGTTAGTCACCCCAGCAGAAACAGCAGGTCATTTGCGAGGGCTTACAAAAGCAGCTGTAGAAAAGTTGTGTGTAGAGCATGATTTGCAGTTGCGTGCAGAGGACATAACTATGGACCTTTTGCTGCAAACTAGTGAGTGCTTTCTAACTAGTTCAACTCGTGAAGTTATGCCTGTATCAAGCCTGCGCTTGCCTAATGGCAATGTTATGACTTATCCGGATGGAGGCGGGAATGTTACTAAGCAGGTTATAGGGCACTATAAAGCGTTCATTGATGGGTATCTCCAAGATCACGAGCATCTACGTCTTTTCTGATAAAGAACCTCAGTTAATACAAACAACTAAATGATTGCATTTGAGTTGAAAGCCAGAAAAAAATGGCGCGCCCGGAGAGATTCGAACTCCCGACTTCCGGCTTCGTAGGCCGGCGTTCTATCCAGCTGAACTACGGGCGCATAGATGTGGCAGCAGTATATGGGATCAGTACAATTTGCGCATCCTACCAATGTACACTATTACGGTTTCTGTTCGACTATGATGCTTAGTATAAGGATTGGTAGACTCGGATTTATGAGCTGAAGGGGCTAGAAGAATGAAAGTTTGTGTAGCAGGTCAGGGGGCGTTTGGACAAAAACACCTTGCTGGGTTGTCCCGTATAGAGGGAGTTGAGGTGGTGTCCCTTGCTGGTGGATCAGCTGATACCACAGAAGCTGTTGCTAAAAAGTTCGGCATTCCGCATTGGACTACTGATCTTTCGGAGAGTTTGGAGCAGCCCGGTATCCAGGCAGCAATTTTAGCCTCTCCAACTCAAATGCATGCTCACCAAGCTGAGCAATGTATGCGTGCGGGCAAGCACGTAGAAGTTGAAATTCCGATGGCTGAAAACCTTGCAGACTCCCAGAAGCTTTTGCGTGTTCAGCAGGAGACTGGGTTGATTGCGATGGCCGGACACACTCGACGATTTAATCCAAGCCATCAATGGATGCATCAGAGATTAGAGTCCGGCGAGTTAAAAATCCAACAGATGGACGTACAGACATACTTTTTTCGTCGAAAAAATATAAATGCTGCAGGTCATCCGAGAAGTTGGACTGATCATCTTCTCTGGCACCATGCTTGCCACACGGTCGATCTATTCCAATATCAGACTGGAGAAATGGCTTCAGACGTCTATGCTCTTCAGGGACCTAAACATCCGGAACTTGGTATAGCGATGGATATGAACATTGGAATGAAGGTGTCATCAGGCGCTATTTGCACTTTTTCATTGTCGTTTAATAACGATGGGCCTCTCGGTACATTTTTTCGATATATTTGCGATAACGGAACCTATATCGCTCGGTATGATGATCTTTTTGATGGGAATGAAAATCGCATCGATGTCTCAGACGTGGACGTGTCGATGGACGGCATTGAGCTTCAGGACCGTGAGTTTCTATCAGCCATAGAAGAAAACCGTGAACCAAATGCGAGTATTGCCCAGTGTTTACCGGCCATGGAGACATTGGATCGTCTTGAAAAAATCTTGGTAATTGATTGAGATCTTCTAGGTGTAACGTATGAGCGAATTTGACGATATTCCTGGAACTTACTTGTTTGACAAAAATCGTTGTCATGAGGGTTATCACTTCAATATGTTCTGTATGTCATTAGTTAAGCCTAAAAATAGGCAGGCCTTTCGCACTGATGAAGCTAGCTACATTGATAATTGGCCACTCACTGAGTTACAGCGACGGGTTGTATTAGAAAGAGATTGGTTAGGGATGATTAAGGCTGGCGGTAATATTTATTACACCTCAAAAATTGCTGCTACCGATGGCTATTCATTTCAATATATTGCTGCTGTGATGTCGGGTCTGCCTGAAGAGGAATATCGTGCAATGATGATGGCTGGGGGGCGCTCTGTTGAAGGTAATCGTAGCAAATCGGAGACAGGCTAATGGCTAGGATTGTGGCCGGGCTAGGTACTTCTCATGTTCCAGCGATCGGCGTAGCAATCGATCTCAAAAAAACTCAAGAACCCTATTGGAAACCACTTTTTGACGGTTATAAACCAGCAAGAAAATGGTTAGCAGAGCTCGATCCGGATGTAATAATCATGGTTTATAACGATCATGGTAGCGCCTTTTCTTTAGAGGTAATTCCAACTTTTGCAATCGGTGTAGCAGAGGAGTTTCTGCCTGCAGACGAAGGGTGGGGGCCTCGACCTGTACCTACCGTAAATGGTCATCCAGGGCTTGCATGGCATCTGGCAGAGTCGCTTATATTGGATGAGTTTGATATGACTATCGTCAATCAGATGACAGTCGACCATGGCCTCACCGTGCCGTTATCTATAGCTTGTGGCCAGCAAAAAAAGTGGCCATGTCCTGTTATTCCTCTGTCAGTTAATGTGGTTCAGTATCCGCCTCCTACAGGCAAGCGTTGTTTTGATCTTGGACGTGGGATACGTAAAGCTGTAGAGGCTTATGATGAAGATCTGAAAGTTGTAGTGTTCGGTACAGGAGGAATGTCTCATCAGCTTCACGGTGAGCGTGCAGGTTTAATTAACACAAAATTTGATAAGAAGTTTCTGGAGGATCTCACGCGAAACCCACAACGCTTGATAGAGTTGCCTCACATAGAATATGTGCGGGAAGCAGGTGCTGAGGGAATTGAAATGGTTATGTGGTTAGTCATGCGTGGAGCGCTTGATGATAATGCAATTGAAATTTATCAGCATTACCACGTACCCGCTTCCAATACTGCTACGGGATTGATGATTTTAGAAAATCCCCCTTGCCCTGTTTAGTCTGGGATTACTCTCCCTATATTTAATATTTCTTTGGGATCTAGTGCTTTTTTCATTCGACTCATCAAATTAATTTCTTCTTGGGTTCGTGAGTGATGAAGATATGTTCGCTTTAATGATCCAATGCCGTGTTCGGCAGAAATAGCGCCTGCGTACTTTCCAGTTAGGTCATAACCAAGATCATATATTGCATCAATATCGGCTTGGCGGTGCGTAGTGATAAATAAATGCAAGTTATTATCCCCGAGATGACCAAATACGAGATTCATGGCATTTGGAAAAGCTTTTTTTAGCTTATTATCAAATTCTTCTAGGAATTTAGGCATATTGGCAATATCCATGCTCACGTCGAGGCTCGCATAGGGCATTAACGCCTTTGTTATTTCGCCTACTCCGTCTCTAATTCCCCAAAAGTCTTGCCGGTCTTTTTCTGATTGTGCGATGACTGCATCATGAATAATATTGGAGTTGAGTGCGAATTCGAGAGTGTCCTCAAAACGACGTGTGTCTGAGTTCTGATCTGACCCTTCGGTTTCTATAAGGACATACAGAGGAAATTTTTTATCAAACGGAGATTTCAAATTATCTACATGACCTACAACGCGTTCGAAATAGGGCGCCCACATCACTTCATAAGAACTTATAGAAGCTCCAAGTTTTTTTTGTGCTTCTCGAAGCAAGGCAACGGATTGGGAGAAAGTTTCTACAGCACAAAGTGAAGTGCATTTACTGGGGAGAGGCGGGAACAGCCTAAGTACTGCTCGAGTCACGACGCCTAGTGTTCCCTCAGTACCTATAAAAAGGTGTTTGAGATCGTATCCCGAATTATTTTTTAACATTTTATTCATTGAGCTAATAATAGTCCCATCTGCAAGTACAGCCTCTAAGCCTAGGACTAGATTGCGAGTCATTCCAAAGCGTATTACCTGATTTCCGCCCGCATTGGTTGCAATGGCGCCTCCTATATGACATGAGCCGCGAGCACCGTAGTCCAAGGGTAGTAGTAGACCAGCCTTTGTTGCGGCATTTTGAGCCGTTTGTAAAGGCGTGCCAGCCATAGCTGTCAGTGTCATTGCATTGACATCAACTTCTTCAATGCCAGAAAGTCTCTCAAGTGAAATAGCCACCTCGTTTGGTTTGGGTGTGGCCCCGCCAGCGAGGCCCGTTAGGCCGCCTTGTATGACAACCCGTTGAGCAAGCGCAGAGCATGTCTTTAAGACTAAAGATACTTCTTTTGTCGATTTTGGGCGGACAACTGCAAGAGGCATTTGGCTATTTTCGCCTGTGAAGTCGACGCTGTATCTCTCGCCAATATCGCGACCGGTGAGTAGCGAGATATCTCCTAGATGTTGGCGCAAAGCCATGATTTTTTCTTCGCTTGAAATCATTTACATTGACCTCATAAAATTCAAAAATATATTTTCAGATACAGTATTCATTTTGAGCGCAAAGAACCATTATTTTTAGGCTAAGACTTTCAATGTGTATTTGAATGAAAGTATAAAGCGCTCTCATATCCATATAAAAACCATGACAGAATACAACCTTAAAGGTGTAACGGACTGACTTAAGAAAGGATACGTATGATTGATTTATATACTTGGACAACTCCAAATGGACGCAAGGTTTCGATAATGCTGGAAGAACTTTCTTTGCCTTATAAAACTATTAGCGTGAATATTGGCAAGGATGAACAGTTTGAGCCTGATTTTCTTAAGATAAGCCCAAATAATAAGATTCCTGCGATAGTTGATCGAGATGAGGGCGTGAGTCTCATGGAATCAGGGGCAATTTTGATCTATCTCGCAGAAAAAACTGGGCAACTTCTTCCTAGCTCGGGACGTCGAAAATACGAGGTTCTTGAGTGGTTGATGGTGCAAATGGGTGGGGTAGGACCAATGCTAGGGCAGACGCACCATTTTGTTTTCTATAATGAAGGTAAGTCGCCATATGCGGAAGAGCGCTATTTAAAAGAGACTGCGAGAATATATGGTGTGTTGGATAGACGCCTAGGTGATAAGGAGTATCTGGCTGGGGATTACTCCATTGCTGATATTGCGACATGGCCGTGGATTGCACGTTATCCGCGGCAACGTATGGAGCTGCGTGATTACCCCAATTTACTGCGCTGGTACAAAGCAATTGCAAAGAGGCCTGCCGTTCAGCGGGGTTATCATGTACCGGAGAAGGTTGAAGAAATATCGATCCCAGAATGATTAAATATCCATGATGCGTGGCGAAATAATTAGCAGTGCTGTGATATGTTTTTTGCGTGTGCGTTTTATGTTAGCCATGATTTTTTTTGGTTTATGAGCTTGAGTATTGACGCTTAGAACGTTGATATGTTCGGAGGAATTAAGCCAATGAATACGCAAAACTCAGACCTCGCGCTTGGTTTGAACGCAGTTGTTCTTGCCGTGACTAATGATCAACCTCGGGTGCTTACAGTGAGTACCCGAGGTATCGAGATGATTAGCTCTGCAGAGCCTCTACATGCCTTGCCTTTTGGTTCTTTCGATGTGAATCGAGACCGCACTCTGGAATTATGCATGAGGAGGTCTGTTTTTGAGCAAACACATAAAGACCTTGGTTATGTGGAGCAGCTTTACACGTTTGCCGATAAAGGAAGGGATCCGCGCGAGCATCTGGGTGGAAACAGGGTGGTTTCGATTGGGTACCTGGCTCTTGCTCAAGAGCGCCACTTTGACGTTGCAGATAATTCGAGTTGGCGTGATTGCTTTGATTACTTTCCCTGGGAGGATTTTCGTTCCGGCCGACCAGATGTGATAGACGAAATCGAGGTTGCTTTATTTAATTGGTCTAAAAGTAGTAGTGAACTTCGAGAAAGGGTTGAAATTTGTTTTGGCCTGGGTGATGTTAGTTGGGACGCGTATAAAGTCCTAGAGCGTTATGAATTACTCTATGAAGCAAAGATGATTCCCGAGTTTTGGATAGATAGTGGAAAGACCGCTGAAAATCAGATTTGCGAACGACTGGGCAAACCAATGGCATTTGATCATCGACGAATTTTGGCTACTGGGCTTAGCCGTGTTCGAGGCAAGCTTAGGTATAGGCCTGTAGTTTTCGAGCTTATTCCAGAGGCTTTTACACTTTTTCAACTTCAACAAGTTGCTGAGGCGCTCACAGGGTTACAGTTGCATAAGCAGAATTTCAGGCGACAGATTGAACATAGTGGTTTAGTCGAAGGTACTGGGACGAACAATCAAAACTCTCGCGGGAGACCAGCCGAGTTGTTTCGATTTAGAAAGGCAGTTTTACGTGAGCGACGTGCACCGGGTATGGCAACGTTACATGGTCGGCATAAGCCGCAATGATCTTTCTAACAGGTTAGAATCACTTAAATTACATAAGTTGGATTAGTCGTATGGGTTTAATGGATAGTCGAGTACTGCCGTTTTTGCTATCAGGATTTTTTTTTGGGGCGCCTGTTTTAGCACATCATTCCCACAGTAATTACGCTACAACGGAATATACCGCTCTTGAGGGCAAGGTTACTGAATTTCACTGGATCAACCCTCATACGTGGATCTATATAGAAGTGTTGGGTTCTGGGGAACAATCTACGGTTTGGGCGCTTGAGGGCGCAAGTCCAACAGAACTTTTGCGGGATGGATGGCAGCAGACTGATGTTAAGGTTGGAGATACAATTGCTGTTAGGTGTCATCAGCTAAAGGATGCATCTTCTGGCTGCCTGCTTGGTTTTGTTACGCCAGAGGGCGGCATTGAAAAGGAATGGGACTAGCAGATTCTTGGTGAAACTGATTTCTAAAATCATGAAAAATTTTCATATATTATTTTTTTCTGTGTCCGTTTTCTTCCTTGGCGTTTCTGGTTTGCAGGCCCAGAGTTGGCTTGAGTACATTAATACAACGGATTTGTTTATTGTAAATTTCCCCGGCGAACCAGAAGTACGGGAAATAACTCATGAATCTGCATTTGAAGCCATATTTCCTGCACGCATGTATTCTGTTGAATCTGATTCAGGGCTCTATTCCGTCACTGTAGTGGACTATAGAGAGTCGAAGAAAATCCATTCAGAACGAACTGACCGGACGGAGGCAAACAGTAGTAATAGCGTATGGGTCACGGATGTGCGCGCATCAGTTGCCCATGCTGCCCAATCATTTCGTTTACGAGGCGGAGATGTTACTTACGATGCTTGGGCGGATATTGACAAGATAGAGGGACAGCAACTTCAAATCACCAACTCCGATCAGTCGCGTAGCTTTATAGGCATCCACCTTCATGACAGCCGGCTCTATATTTTGGAAGCTACAGTCCCTCCAGGCAGGCCACCGCCAGGTTTATTTCAGCAGTCATTAGGCATCCTTGATGAGGAAGGAAGGCGAATTCGTTATTTGATCGATGCTGAAGGCAGACGGACTCGAATGCAGGTTATGCATGAATGGATAGGCGTGGATCCGGAGAGAGCTGGACAGCAACTGATTAAATAATTAGAGGCACCTAATAGCCGGGCTTCGTTCGCATGCTATACTTTAGAGCCTTATTATGCTCAGTATGAGTATAAAGACAAAAGCATGGAACAAACTTTACCTTATACCCCTCAAGTTGCTGAGGCGACAAAACACATCTACGACCGGCTCAGCCCCGTCATTCCGGATGTTGAATGGCCGCTTCATGCTCCGTACATAGCGTTAATTAACGAGCTAAAAATAGAAAAAAACGCTATTTTGCTTGCCCATAATTACCAAACTCCGGAAATCTATCATGGTGTGGCTGATTACACAGGTGATTCATTGGGGATGGCTCAGAAAGCTAACGAAACTGACGCTGATGTGATTGTTGTTTGTGGTGTAGAGTTCATGGCAGAGACAGCAAAAATTCTAAACCCAGAAAAAAAAGTGCTTATTCCCGACCTTAGAGCCGGTTGTTCTCTGGCAGATTCCATTACTGGAAAAGACGTTCGCTTACTGAAGGAACGTTATCCTGGAGTCCCAGTAGTTACGTATGTAAATACAAGCGCCGAGGTTAAAGCAGAATCTGATGTCTGTTGTACATCCGGAAATGCTGTGCAGATTGTAGAAGCATTAAATACCGATCAAGTGATTTTTCTTCCAGATAACTACCTTGGGAAGTATGTGGCCGAAAACACTGATGTGGAGGTGATTCTGTGGAATGGTACCTGTGAAGTGCATGAGCGCTTTACTGCAGAGGAGCTCCGGAACTATAGGACAACTACACCGGATATACAGATTATTGCGCATCCAGAGTGCTCGCCAGAGGTGCTTGGAGAAGCTGATTTTGTCGGTTCTACTGCTGGAATGATTCAGTATGTGGATCGGGAACGCCCAGGCAGTGTGGTTATGATTACTGAGTGTTCTATGAGCGATAACGTTGCGGTGGAATTTCCCGATGTGCAATTCATTCGTCCCTGTAACCTCTGTCCTCATATGAAGCGAATCACACTGCCAAACATCTTAGCCTCGCTGCAAGAGCTCAAATTTGAGATAGAGATTGATGTGACAATTGCAACAAGAGCGTTAGGTGCTGTTAGAAAAATGCTGGAATTCTCAAAGTAGAGAGACATTTTTTTTAATTGACACGCCTATTCTCGTTATTTTGACGGATTTTTTCCAGAGAAAGTCCTTTTTATTATTAATT